>Ga0208975_1001123_pt1 | contig 11774 bp, 6 predicted proteins | sample GreLakmeER78MSRF_FD_187700 | JGI IMG/M metagenome (GOLD analysis project Ga0208975, IMG submission 187700) | Freshwater lentic microbial communities from great Laurentian Lakes, MI, USA - Great Lakes metaG ER78MSRF (SPAdes) | ecosystem: Environmental > Aquatic > Freshwater > Lake | place: Great... | reverse complement strand
AATGGTATCACCAGCAACAGGAACGAAACTAATATTCGCGAACGAGAATCCAGATCCAGCCTCGGTCACTGTAACTGAAACTACCTCGTCAGCAGTTCCACCTGTTCCCAGAGCAGCAGTCGCTCTAGCACCAGCATATCCAGTTCCACCATCGGTTACTGTGATTCCTGTAATTACACCACTAGAGATAACTGGTGTAGCAGTGGCACCAGAACCCGCACCACCCAAAAGAGATACCGTAGTTCCTTCAAATGTAAGTGTATGTGTACTGCCTGTACCAAGAGAAGTTAGATCAATCGCAACAGCATCATCAGCATCTTGATAAGATGTAGCGAGTTTAATTGTATTGGCACCAATATAAATCACATAATATGATCTATCATTTGTAAGACCACCAATAGAAGTTCCGCCACCATTTGAATATTTCACAAGATCCAAATCAGTAAACCCATGGGCAGTTATAGAAAGTGTATTGTTTGCAACTGAAACTGCACTAGAAGTAGATCCATTAAACGTTTTAGAGAGCGTAGATCTATAACCTGAACCGCCATTTGTTACAACAATTGAAGAAACAATATCCTCATTAGAACCATTTGTTGAGCAAATAGAAAACGCAGAGGCATCTTCGCCTGTTGTGCTGTCGATAATTACTGTTGGAGCAGTTTTACCATCACCTTGAATTACGACATACGGTGGAGTTGAATACCCAGATCCACCAGACGTAACGCTAATACCATCTACAAATCCATTTACATCATATTGTGGTTCGCCAAGACCTGCCATTTTGCGGACAGGAATATGCGAGGGAGTTAAGAACTTCGTTACATCACCTGCCTCGACGCGAAACATAAATTTCCAGATGTAACCGTCTGATGTTTCAAAAGGATTCGTATCTGTTCCAGTTGGTTTGACTGTGCTTACCGCTTCATCGCCATTACTGATACATTTGTATACGTTATATTCATCATTGACCACATAAAAAACAGAAGCACTTAATGTTGCTGCTCCTGATGCGGGTGTAATCGGATCATCATTGGCATCCGTTTCACCATATGCGTCATCATATTGATCGTATACTGTACCCAACGTCCAGTTATGTCTTGGTGCCATTAAGACCGCATCACTTGCTTGTATTCTTTTTACAAACAAAGTGTTTCTATGAGCCGTGTTTGAGTACGACTCAGAGTCAACTGGTTGCTCTGGGTTTTCCTCGTCCTCCCATTCGAGAGTTCGAGAGACAAAGAAATAGTAGTAGTCGTTTTCGTTATAGATGTCACGATAAACGCTTCTTGCTATTTCTTGTCTTCCCTGTGATCTTAAAAGAAGTGGCATTTTATATTACGATACTGTAACCGTCCAAGTGATTGTCATGCTGTCCGCTGCACCCTTATTGATGACATCAAAGACAGTGCGGCAAAGCATATCGCCAGAAGTGGAAGCATTGAAGATTCCTGCTTCTACAATAGCACCAGTGCCTTCGCCAGCAGCGAAAGTCGCAACATATTCAACAGCATTAAGAGTTGCTGTCGAACTTGTCAGTGCCTTACGCGAACCAAGAATCGATCCAACGTTGGTATTACCTGAAGCAGCTGCGGTGTTAGATGAACCAACTGCCATATGTGACATAACAGACTTTGAAGTTCCAACCATACGCGATGCGATATAGTTTAGACCAGTATCAACAACAAGGTTAGGAACAGTTACTTCTTGAGTAACATTACCTGCTTCATCGCGAAGAACAATATGTAGTTCGCCCTTAGTACCGTTTACGTTTTCGATTAGTTTCATTTGATTTACCTTCTTCTTAGTTAAAAATAAGTTGCTTGACCCACAAAGTCCGAACCGAAATCACCTTCAACATAATCTTGTAGGTTTATAATACCACTTTCGGTGACTGTTACTGTTTCGAATAGTCCTTTGAGTATATTTATAAGAGATTGTTCAGTTGCCGCAATAGTTTCTATGGTTTCAGCATTATTTGCGACGATTAATAATTCAGTAGCACCTGCATTATCAGTTTTAACCAGATATGGAATTACGCCGACTAGATCAGTTGATGTTACGGAATCAACTAAATATTTATATAGATGATTGGTCGAAGTTTCCGCTGCTGTCGCCACATCTGCCTGTCCAGGTTTTTCGATACCAGCATTGGCATACTCATTAGATATTACAGATTCTGTAAACGTTCTATAATACTCTACAGTTCTACCAAACGATTCGGTTGCAATAACAGCATCTTCACCTGCTATATGTTCGAATGTAGTTCCTCCGACGGAAACATAATAACCAAATGGCATTCCAAACCCAGAAACAATAGTAATAACACCCTCACTATTGATACTAATAGTCATAGTATAAACACCACCACCGCTAGTTATATCAAAGGTGGTACCATAAAGCGCACTGGCGTTATCAAACGGAGTAACATAAGAAGGTGTTATTACTTTCGAAACTGCAAATATATTTGCCTCAGAAGCCGTTGCTGCATCAGCAAGAACCTTTGCGAAATCAACTTCAATTGTTTCTTCAGCATTCCACGCAAATTCCGTACCACTATATTCTGGCACTGCCCAGAAATCTCTGGTAACCCAAACTGGATCTTCTACAACAGTTTTGCCGAAATCAACCACTGTGATATGTGAGGTGTAGAATGCTTCATTAAATACTCTGACATATTGCACAACACGATCAAACGAATCAACCGTAGAAGTGATATCTTGGTTTCCAATACCAACCAACAGTTCTGTTGTATCAAATAGAGTTACAGAATCACTTAGAACTTTGTAGAAGTGAACTTGAAGGGAATCTGCATCCATCGATGCATACTCAATTGGAACATAGTCTGGAATTGCATAGGTAGTTACAGACCCAGCAACAATATCTGTGAGAATTTTATGGAAATCAACAAATCTAGACTGATCGTTAAGCACTATGACATCAATAAAGAATTCATTAAGTACAAGAATTTCTAGAACACCAATATAGTCAACCATATCGATTGTCTGAGTGATAAGCAATTCACCAAACACTGCCATACCAGCAGGATGGACTGTTTTATTGATCAATGGCAACCATGTATTCGAGGTCACACCAGACTTAATTACATATGAGTAGTTCTGATAATAATAGTTGTCTTGTAGTTTGTTGATATTAGACAACATACCACGAGAATCTTTGAATCTTCCTGTCTTTACAAGAACAGCACCAGTGGTAAAGGCAAGAACTGCTTCACATCCATTCGGAGATGTAATAGTTGCCTCAAATTCTTCCTGTTCGAAATCAAATCCTGTATTGAATATGGTGACAGCAGTAACACAACCACCTGCATCAATCGAGGAAATTCTAACGGACGCTCTGTTATCCTGACTAACGGCTGTATATTGCGTCAACGGATTGAAAAATGGTTGGTTTACACCTGCGTTAAATAAACTAGCATCGTATGTTCCATAATCGTCAGGATTAGCAGCAATAGCACTAATCAATCCTCCCGACACTGGAGACATCGGTGGATCCTTTACATATGATCCTACCGTTTCTTGTTCGTCGATTTGATAGATCTGCCCAACTCTGAATCCACAGTCTCCGTTAACACCTTCGCCCTCACAAGAAACAACGGTTACTGTAGATAATTGGCGGATAACATTACCAAATAAAGTTTCCGGAATTTCTGCTGTTGTTGTGGTTGCTGGAACAAGTGGTCTAAGAATTTCAGTTCTAATAGATTCTGTAGAGAAAACTACTTGAATGTTTTCTGCGTCTTCAATATAACCTGAACCACTTTGAACAACAGTAATACTAGAAACAGAACCATTCACAATATTCGCACGAAGAACTGCCCCAATACCAGCAGTATCATTCAGAATTACTATTGGCGCAGCATAATATCCAGAACCACCAGAAACAACAGTTACGCTTGTGATAGATCCATCAGTTATGGTAAGAGTGGCAACTGCACCAGCACCTGGAACTTTAAGTGGAGAATTTTTAGGTAACGATACGTTCAATTCATAAATTGCTGGTGAAGTATACGCCAGTTTTTTTACGCTCGTTACCGTTGTTTCGATTGTCTTCGGGAAAGTCTGAACACCAGTATTTTCATAATAAACTAAATCACAAATTCTACCTGACAGATCAAAAGGATCGACTGGTTCACCTGTTAGCGGATCATCTCCAGAATCACCCAGAATTCTAATTACAACGTCTTCGATCCAAACACCATCAGATGCTTTTAAGATGTGCGTAGAAGGATAAAAGAATTCTACAGTTTCGTCATAAAGGATTTTGAACAGAAGTTCGATAGAATCTTCTGCACCTTTAGATTCATAAAAATCACTAATTAATTTTACAAGTCTGCGCTGATTGACGAGGACATTTTTCGGAATGTCCACTGCATATTGTTTTCTAAACTGATCAATGAATACTTCTAGTGTAGTATCAACGTCAGAATAATCTCTAGCATTTAATAGAAAATTATTTACTTCTCCAGATTGATCAAGGAAGCGATAATAACCTTCTAGAAAAGTTACGAACCCTTCATATTCATTTTGAACAAATTCAGGAAGTTGTTCCTGAATAAGAAATTCTAATTTGTTTTTATATGGAAGAGCACCAATAATCGCGTCAATGTCTGCGCCCGTTCCACCACCGCCTACGACAGTAACTGTGGGTGGTGTGGAGTAACCAGATCCCTGATTGGTAATAGTTATAGCAGTAATTTTACCGCTGACAACAGTTGCTTCTGCGGTTGCACCAGTACCACCACCACCATCGATATCAATAGTTGGTGAGGCATAGTTGCTCCCACCCGAGTTTATGGTAAACCCAGTAACAACTTTCTCGTATGATGGTATTAAACTCATTATGTTGTAACCGTTACCTGCAGACCTGTAGTAATATTTGCAACCGCATTCGCACTACTTTGATCCAATTTTAGCAAAGAGTTTCTGGAAATAGTAGGAATGATCGCACCAGTATAATCTTCCATCGTGCTTGTTAGAATCTTTGTAGTAATATCTGCCGTGACATTTTGTGGGTCGACGTAAATTCTAAATTCAGTTGCACCACCCAAAAGAGAGATAAAAAAGCACGACGGTACAAGTATCTTGCCAGTACCATATTCTATTGTCCCGAAACTAGAAGACAGAACTACATCAGTTCCAACTTGCTTCAGGTAAATTTTTCCAGTTCCTTCGAGATCAGGCGGAGACTGATCAGGAACGTCAATCATATATGCATCATAGTATACACCATTTAAGAACGTATTAAAATAAGTCGATTGTAAACTATTTGGCAGAAGAGGTTGCCCGAAGTTAGGATTCAATTTGAATGAAATTTGATCTGTAACAACACCAGTAAAACGCTTATGCAAGGTTAGATCAATCTTATTCGTGATAATCGCATTAGAAGTATCTGTAATATCTGCGCTCAATTTCGAATAGTAGAAATCTTTACCGAGTTTATTTACATTGAGATCAAAGTGGGAAAGAATCGTTGTTCTTATTCGACCAGCAAGTTCGGTTGAAGTCTCTAAGGATTGTTTATTGTCATATCTAACTGTTGAATTAACACTGATAAATGTATATTCAGGATCAACGAAAACAGGTTGGATCGAGACTACACTTTTTGGTGCAAGGATATCTCTTGAAATTGTGTCTTTGTCAGAATCTGTAATAACAGTTCCTGCAACTGGATCTAAACAAATAAACACTTTACCATAAATGGGAGGATCATTTATCTCTCCTCCCCATACAGAAATAGAATTGATCCCAGGAAAACTTCTTTTAATTAGAGTCGCATAATCATCAGCAGTTACTGCACGATCTCTCGTAGTATTGAATTTGGGAGCATGGAATTTAATACTATCGATGCTCTCTGCTTGTGATCCACCAGAAGCACGTGTATTCGTTGTAATTGTTTTAGTTTCTGTTGATCCCGTAAGAATAGCACTAATTGAAAAATTCGAAAGATTGTTTGCACCATCGGCAGATCCAACAAAATACTCTACAGTAACGATATTACCATATTCTAATTGTTTACCTAGAATATTGTCACCAAACACAATTTGGTATAGACCATCATAGTTTTGCTCAATCCAAAAAACACTACTGTCGTTTTCGATATTAAGATACGTGTCTGAATAATTAAACGTGGTGGTGGTTTGATCGTTTTGAACCAAAACCGTAACCGTCGTAATATCAACATTCTTATTTGGAATAATAAATGGACCAGAGAGATTGGTTGTATCTACAAAAAACTCGTTTGAAACTCTGTTACCTTCGATAAGTTTAATATTACCGAAATTGAATGTTTTGATTGCTCCAATTTCATCTGACACACTAACAGTATAATCATCGTCTGGTCTAAATGAGTATATTCCAGATGGAGATAAATCTGTGGGGATTCCTGTCGCCGTAAAGGAAGTATTCTTAGACAATGTGAGAGAATCGGGAGCATAGTTTGCAACAGCAGTTACTTCAAGTTCTATTTCTGCTCGCGCACAATGCTGGGAATTCGGTAAATACCCCATTGTCTTTGCAATGGATACAACAGAAGATTTCTTCAGCGCACTATCAAGAAACATTTCATTCGCAAGAAGATGTGCAAGCGTAGCATTATAATGTGTATTATATGCAAGAACATCGAGGAGAACTGACATAGCAGATCCCTCGAAATTATAATCTGAGAATTGATCCTGAGAAGCAAGATATTCTTTCAGGTTTTGCTTGATTCCCATAAAATCAAGTTCTGTTACTCTAAGTTCTGCCATTTAACGAGCTCTCTTTAAGAATGTTGAATAGGTAATTGGACCAATAGTACCAACTACATAGAATCTGATGGTTATATCATATTGATTGAGATCGAAATTTGGTGACACGTCAACCTTTTCTAGATTACATCTAGGTTCAAACTGTTTGATTAAAAGTGTTATTTGCGATTCTAACATATTCGCAACAATAAGATCCATGGGTTCAAACAACATCTTATAGATCGGAGAACCAAGAAGATAGTTGAATGGTCGTTCACCGTTGGCAGTCAACAACAATATTCTAAGCGATTGCTTAACTGAATTGATGTCAAACTTCATCCCCACGTCACCCGTTCCAGGATGTGGAGTAAAGGAAAGATCTAAATCTTTGTATATTCTGACTGTCTTCATAATACTTATTTATATGCCTTGTTAGTATTTTTTGAAAGTTCCAGGTGCCGAAACACGTTTATGATTATACATGGTAAAGTGTAAGTATCTGTTGCCTTTTTCTTTGAACGAGATATGAATCCAGTGGCCGCCAGATGGTAGATACTCCAGAAGAAGTTGATCATATGGAACGTTTTTGACAATCCACGGAACGATCACGTCGTGATATTGCGCTTTAGTCATACCATTGAATTTCATATCGACTGCCTGTCCGAGCATATGCTGAGAGGTTGTTGAACCGCCAGCAGGAATATAATCGCGAAATCCTGACGTAAAGTACATTCCAGGGAACTTAGTTCTGATTGGATCCAAACAGTTTACTGCCAAGCAGCGCATATTTGCGATCATATCTCTCTTACTAAATCCACCATAATCTCTAAGTTTACCTTTCACCATAACGTCTTTCAGAGTAAACTTATCAGAGATTTTCATTCCATAATTAATACCATTTGAAATATTAATATCTGGAAGTTTTACCCCAGTCTTGGTGACATTACAGGCAGTCGGAGGAACCTTTCCGCTTTCTGGACTACTAGATCCTTCTTCACCAGGAGTCGCACCTTCTTCAATGCCAGCAGCGTTTCGATCTGCGATACCATCTTCGCCATCATAATCCATTCCCTTTGCTTCTTCGGGAGAAACACCACCATTACCACCAACGAATTCTGGTTCGCTTGGATTCATCGGCGAAACTGGATCGGCGACGATAGTAATATCAGGAGGAGTGCCATCCGATGCCTTTGCCGCAGAACCTGCGCTCCCAGGATTAATATTGATGAGGTCACCATCAATATTGGTAATGCCACCACCCTTAACGTTCATAGTAGAACCTGCTTGGATATTTGTATTACCAGATGCTTTGATATTTGTCTCTGTACCATAAACATTAGCATTAGCATCAGACTTAATGTTAATATCAGAGGAAGCATCGATATTTATTATACTATTTGAGAGGATGTCGACGCTTGTTGCAGATCCAAGACGCCAAGACCCAGAAGTTGCGGAATCAATATTACCAGTTACATCCATCGAATAATCACCATCGACGCGAGTTGCAAATGTTCCCTTAACAGCAAGGTTCATATTACCACCGACTTTCCAATCAACGTTTCCGTGAGTGTCGATGTTTGTATTACCGCCAACTGTAAGATTACAGTTATTTGCTACGTAGATATTGCAACTACCGCCGACGTGAACATTTGCCTTACCTTCAATGGTAATAACACCATTGCGATCGATAACCGTATAACCGTCACCAACAATCTTATTTACCTGTGAACCATCTGGACGCATTTCTTGGAATGTGCCCGATCTATGGTTTAAAGAAACACGTTCGGATTTTGGAGTATCATCGAATTCCATTGTGTGCCCAGATTCACTCTGGTAGGTATGGTTATGCGGATATTGAGCATTATATGCCGATTTTGGTTGAGAAACAGATTCGCCTGTTCTACCAGCAATAGTTTTGGAAGTAGTTCGTTGAGCATCATGTTCACCATGAATCGTTTGATCCTCTGGGAGTACTTTAGTTTCTCCTGGATTTTTTCCAATAGCAAGTGCATTAACGTCCCCATTACCTGCTTCAAGATATTCTTTCTTAGGATAAACGTTATTTGGATCTTTATATCCAATTTTAGGATTGGTATCTCGTAGTCCTTCGTTCGTCGGCAGATTGGCAACAGTTGGTTTTGCCTGAGCGAATGTAGCAGGATTGGGTGCCGAAATTGTGGGGGATCCTGGTTTTATTTCCAAGAGTTCGTCAAATAATTTGTTAGCAGAAAACCCAATACCAAAAAAGTCGTTCGAGGTTTTTCCACTAGAACTGGTTTTGATCAATCCATTGGCAAACTTAATCGCAGTGTCGATCCCCTGTCCATTAGCAACTGACAACATTCCCAGAATAACATCTTTGGGAGAGTCTAATGAAATCGCTTTGGAAGATAGAAGGGATTTAATATTTCGATCAAGCAAAGAAACCATTGCGTTGTTTTGTGCTAATGGATCATTTAAGAATCCACCTCCACCACCACCAAGATTATCAATCTGTGCGATGTGAGCATTATCGATAATTTCTGTGATTTCTTTTTCGTGTGTGTCAACCAATGAAGTAACTGCAGACACTGCATCTGTTAGATTTTCAATTGAAGGTGATGTTCTGAATGGATCAAACGAAACATCAATTGCTTCATTTACCACAGATGTTTTTGTAGTAATTTGTTTAGAAACATCCTCAAATGCAACCTTGGTTGCGGAAGGAAGTTTCACCGAATTAGTAATTAATGCAGTAGCAGATTGTGTGGCAGATTTAGTAAGTGTTTTCGTCATGGTCGAAACCATTTTATTCGTAGTGCTTAATATTTCATTGGATTGTGCTTGCGATGTTGTCAACGAAACTTTTGATGTAATTCCAGACACTTCCGTAGAAAGAGTATTTTTAACAGAAGAAGTTGCTGAAGTAATAGAACCATTTGCTTCATTAACAACCTTGGTTGCAGTTTCTGCAGCACTGCCTATCTTTGCAGTCCAAATTTTTGGATCAGAGAGAGCAGCAAAGTTTAGATTATTACCAACGCTACCAATGTTCGTTGGAATCGAGACACCCAATTTATTGAGAGCATCAAGTGCAAAGTTTTTGCCAAGGTTTTTACCGCCCAAACCACTGAGACCAAACTTACCGAGAGGATCAGATGCTTGTTCTCTGATCCAAGTTTTCTTGGTTAGAGATGAAATATCAGGAACATTCTTTTTGATATTCTCTAATGTTTTTTCAACAGCATTAGGTGCAACTGCACCGACAGTTTGTAATGCTTCGAGATTGAACCCGTATGCTCCAACCTTACCACTATCTGAAATTGTGGAGTGTGAACCACCACCGACATCATGCGCAATGGATCCCATCAACTGCTTAACTTCGGTTTCAGACAGAACCTTACTTAATTTCGTATTATCTAAAATTTTAGATAAATCTTGCTTGAGCAGAACATCCAACATTAGATAAAGTTCCCATTCTTAGTAAAGTTTTCCATAAAGCACTTATACAATTCTCTCTTGTGCTGGTGATTACCATTAATATCGTTACCAGTTTTTTTAATCAAAATTTCAATAGCATTATCACCCGTGAGAGAAGAAGTTTTAACACCTTTATACTGATAGAACCCAAGACAACATTTCGCACTAAATTCAACACTAGAATTTACTTTTTGTGGATTAGATACTAGATCTTCCCCAATTATTTTCCCAATTTTTGCAAATGCGTCTTTACCAGTAATTTGCACAAAAGAATGTCCGCGAAATTTATATCCATCTAATGGAGTTGTAGTAACGGTGTCACAATTAGCATTACCAAGACCCTTACTTGTGTCACCGTAGATAAAGTTTGCCATTGCTATTGGACCCGCAGCTTTTAATTGACGAGCAAATGGTTCACCTCTATTGCGTACTTTCTTAAAATTCTTCATCATCGTAGCAACTGACCAATTGGTATTCTCAGCAACAGGAGTAAATGCAGACTCAACACCAGCAACTGCAAGAAACGCAGCAATTGCATTGTTACCATATCCCGCTGCTTGACATGCCTTGATGATCTGATTGATATTTGCTTTATTGCCTTTTGCAATAAGATTTTTTGCAGTACTACTACAATTACAATTCTTCAACTTTTCTAGAGCAGCAGGGTCAACCTTATTAGAACCACCGCCACCACCATCACTACCACCAGAGGTTGGTGAGTTCCCAGATCCATCTCCGCTACCTCCTCCCCCGCCACCACTACCATTGCTCTCAGGAACAGCATTAATTGTTCCAACGAATGCGGGTTGCTGTCCTTCTGCTCCATCCATAAAGAATCCCCATGCCCATGTACCTTCTACTGGACCAGTCGGTGACCAACCAATACCAGAAGTACCTGCGCTGTTCGCTGGCATAATTGGCATTGCCCATGGGAGATCGGCAGTTGGTAACTGCTCCTTGTCATCAGTATGATACCCGAGAATTCGCAGTTTTACTCGACCAATACGCATTGGATCATCACGATCTTCGACGCATCCGAAGAACCAATAAAAGTTTGAATCATTATTTGAAAAGAAATTATCTGTCATTTTTTATCTCACGAAATATATGGACCAGGATCTTGGAACTTACCATTTAAATTAATCTCGAAGTGTAAGTGATTTCCTGTAGAATTTCCAGTATTGTTGACCTGCATAATTTGTTGTCCTGCCTTTACCTTGTCGCCCACTTTTACCTTGAGAGATCCTTCGTTTGCATGGGCATATACGGATGTATACCCGCCACCATGGTCAATGGTAATACGAAGTCCATATCCAGAACCCTCACCATAATGTTTGCCATTCTGCCAACCTGCCTTAGTAACTGTGCCATCCTTAACTGCGAAAACTGGAGTACCCTTTGGTGCTCCAATATCATATCCTTTGTGCCCCGTAGATGCACCAGAAGTAGGTGCTTGCCTTGGTCCAGTTTTGCTAGTAACTTTACCCTTACCACCAGTTGGGTGAGTCCATCCTGCCTTATTGACTGGTCCAGTAGATGCTGCTGGTGTTCCGTTTTGTTCTTCAAT
>Ga0208975_1001122_pt1 | contig 11774 bp, 10 predicted proteins | sample GreLakmeER78MSRF_FD_187700 | JGI IMG/M metagenome (GOLD analysis project Ga0208975, IMG submission 187700) | Freshwater lentic microbial communities from great Laurentian Lakes, MI, USA - Great Lakes metaG ER78MSRF (SPAdes) | ecosystem: Environmental > Aquatic > Freshwater > Lake | place: Great... | reverse complement strand
TCTTCCTTATAAGATCCCTCTATTTGACTTCCACCTTTTAAGTGATGAGCAATAACTTTTGTGTCATAAACATATGTTTGTGAGTATCCAGTATTGTATCTCCCCAAATCTGGCACTTGATTAAGAACCTGTCTAAATGCCTGATGAGGTTTATTTCCAAGCCTTATCCTAAGTTGCCATCCCGTGTCATAGTCTCTGTCCCAAATCCATGTTTTACATTTCTCACAAAAAGAAGATTTTGCGATTAAATTCAAATCTCTGATTTCATCAATAATATAAGCTGCTCCCCAAGGCATCGGAAAGCCAGTTCCTTGATATTCAGTGCCAACAGCATGATATCCACATTCAAAATATGTTTCTAAAAATGACAATATATTTTTCTTCATCCAAAAAAAATCTGGGTCCATTAACAAAATGTATTTACCCTCTGCCCTCTTCATACATTGATTAAGACCAATTCCATGTGACCCCCAACCACCATTGCCCCATTGTGAATTAAACCATTTTAATTTTGGGTATTTTTCTTTAAGATCTTTGAATTTAGGAGTTTCAACATTGCTTTCATTATCACAAACTAAAAACTCAAAATCTTGATTGTATTCATGAAAATATTTCAATTGATATTCAATGAATTCAATTGATTTCCAATTCACGGTTCCTATCGTCCATTTAGGTTTTTCCATAATTTAATTATGTTTATTGTTTTCAATTATTCCAATGTCTGATGCAGTTTGCGATGATGAATCCGCAAGTGATTATGTGCATGATCCACCAAAATGTGCGAATTAGGCAGGCAGTATCTGATTCTAGTTTATCATCGCTTATTTTGCATCCCATAGTTCTGCACCATACTAGCCAAAATTTGCTCATAATTTTCCTTGCGAAGATAATTTTTGCATATTTAGAATTTAGTTTTCGACTGAAATATTTTATTGTAGTTCTCTAAATAATTCATGTTAAACTTTCGTGAATGGTTTTTTATAAATGAAGGAAAAGAAGAGAAACTGTTGGCTTCAGAGTTAGCTGGTGGTCCTTCTGTTGTAACTGCATTATCTGAAGTAATACCAAAAAACGATAAAAATACAGACAAGTTATTGTTGTTGGCTGCTTATTATTTCGGTCAAAATAAGAATTTGGCGGAATTGAAAACTGATATGACTGATTATATCAGGTATTTGAAAAACAACAGAATGCCATTAATTACTGTGGATTTAGGTTCTAAGAAACCTAGTCCTCCTTGGGACAATTATCTTTATTGGACTCAGATTATTCATGGAAATCAAGGAGAGGACGCAAATAAGGAAAAATCTAATTTTAAGCCTAGCGATATTGATTTCCAGAATGAAAAGCCAATTTTGACTGGATCAGGTGGCAAGATAAGAGTTTATAAAGCCAACAATACAGAACAATGTATTATACTTGGAAAAGGTCAGAGTTTTTGCATAAGTCAACCGGGAAATAGAATGTGGCAAAGTTATCGTGACAGAGATATTAGCACCTTTTATTTTGTGTATGATGATACGAGGGATGACAGATTGGGTATTGTGGTTGTTGATCAAACACAATATAAAACTGTTCTCACAGACAAGGTCAATACGACTGGCAAAACATTAGATCCATACACTGGACAATTGACTACTGATCCTAAGTCTTATATGAAATATCTTAAGGAGAAGGGTATTGATATATCAAAAATTGTAAATATTCCCAAGTCTCCAGAAGAAACAGAAGAAGAAGAAAAATTAGGAGAAAAAAAGGGTGATTTGAATTGGTTTGTTTCTTTGTCTCCTGATTATAAGTCAAAATATATTGGACGAGGACATCCATTGACTAATCAGCAATTTGATTTTTTATTGGATAACAAGTTTAATTCTCTGCTGACTCAATATGTTAAAACTGGATTGCCCTTAGATGATTATCAAATTGATAAAATAGCAAAAATTCGTGATTTGAAGGACAATTATATTCATAATAGATTAATTTCTGATCAGAATAGTAGAAATTTAACTGCTAAAGAATATTATTTATTGAGTTCTAAACAGAAAGAAAGCTATTATGAGAAAATAAATGATAGTGAAGATTATAACAAAATAAACATGGCAATTGAATTTAATGATTTTGATACTGTTAAGCATTTTGTAGAAAGTGGTGCTAAAATTAGCGAAAACGCAGTCTTTGTAGCAATACGGCAAACAATGAGGTCGGGAAAAGATAAAAATTTTGATATTGTTAGATATCTTGTAGAAAAAGGTGCCCCAGTTAGTCATGATGCAGTCCTTGTAGCAACAACAGGTAAAAATTTTGATCTTGTTAGATATCTTGTAAAAAAAGGTGTCCCAGTTAGCGAAAAATTAATTTCTTCTGCATCTGCAACTGGTGATTTAGATTTTGTTAAAGATCTTATTGATAAAGCCGAAGAAATAAATAAATTTCCAATAGAAATAGGTAAAAACGCAGTTGCTAATGCAGCATCGGCTGGTAATTTGAATCTTGTTAAATATCTTTTATTCAAAGGCGCAGAAATAAGTAATTATAATTATGCAATTGCTGGTGCAGAACAAAATGGTCATAAGGATATAGTTGATTATTTGAAAGCGAGAAGAAGTGGTGAATATTCTTATAGTTAGAAATGTATTTTATGAATAAGCACAAATTGGTGATGATATTTTTGATTATTTGAATTCAGTCAAGGAAAAACAATAAATTTTCTTTTATTCTCTAAATAATTCATGTTAAACTTTCGTGAATGGTTTGTTTTTTGTGAGGCCAAGAAGCCTGCTGAGATAGCTTTACAATTACTTGGCGGAGACGATTATTTGTTAGCCAAGTTAGTTGAAATATTACCTTCTGGTATAAAAGCTGATGAAAAGAACAAGTATTTGTTAATTGCTTCATATTTTTATAAAAGTCAGCCTGATTTAAGAACATTGGGTAATGACCTTGATGTTTATCATCGTCTTGTTGGCAGGAACAAGATGAAGTTGTTTACATTTGATGATAGTGGAAATTTGAATACTCAGTTTAGGCAATATTCCAATTATTTGGAATGGACAGCAGCGATGCATGGAATGGAGGAAGAGGAGAGGAGCAGATCTGCTTCCCGTTATCGTCCTAGTGACGAGGATATTTCCCGTTTGCGTCCTGTTTTTGCGAATAGTGATAATAGTATTAAAGTTTTCAAGGCTGAAAATGTTGCTGATGCGATAATATTGGGTCGTGGAACGACATTTTGTATTTCTCAGCCGGGAAACAAAATGTTTAAGTCATATCGTGATTCTCATGCTGCGACATTTTATTTCGTTTTTGATTCCAATAGGAATGATAATTTGGATATTGTGGTAGTTGATGTTGGTAGTTATGGCAAGATTTTATTGACTGATAGGATTAACAGGACAGGAAGTTGTCAAAATCCTGAAAATTCCGATTTAAGAGATGTGGATCACACAAAATACTTTATTTATCTGAGAAGCAAAGGAATTGACACTTCGATATTCAAGAACAATCCTCACAATGATTTAGAGAAGCAAGAAAATGAACTTTTGGGAAATGAGAATCTTTCTTATGATTGGTTTATAAGATTAAATCCTGCTCAAAAGAGTTCTTACATAGGTCGTGGCCACAAGTTAAGTGATGAGCAGTTTGATTTCTTGGTTAAGCACAAGTTAAGGGATTTGTTGGAACAATATGTTTCTACTGGCTTGAATATGACTGGTTCTCAGTTAAATTATATTTTGTCTGACAAGGATTTGGGCAAAAAGTATATGCATTTTCGTTTAATTTCTGTGGATGCCAATGTTCATGCCTACCCGATAAATGAAGAAGAATTTGAATTCATTAGCAAGAACATGAGGGATGAGAGAAAAAAAGTTATTTCTAAATTTGCCGATAATATTACTCAAATGGGAGTTTATGGAAAAATTGGAGAAGGCTTTTTAATGAGGACTTTGCTTGACAATGGGGATAAAGAATTGGTTGATGAATTATGGAAAAGAATGTCTAAAAAAATCAATGCTACTCTTGGTCGCAAAGGTTATATTGTTCCTTTGTGTGTAGATGAAAGAGAAATTTTGAGAGAAAAAGATTTTAATCTTTATAAGTCAGTTATAATTCAAAACAGTCATGCTGGTATTGATATTGCCGGAAATGAATTATCATCTTTGGAAAATTCAGATATAGAAAAATTACATCCTCACGCCAAAATGGTCATAAGTTTGGATAAAGGCGATGATGATAGCTTCAAGAAGCATTTCGATTCTGGAGGCAAGTATGGTCGTCCTAAAGGAATGAAAGACAGGGAATTTGATTTTTCTGGAGAAGATTATTACGACAAAGATTATTCAAATAATGAAAATTGGCAAAATGCTCGTACCAATAATATAAATTTATTGGTAAAATCTTTGCATATGGGTAAAGAGGAAATTGCCGATCATATTTTAGATCATGAGATAAAACAAATTGAATCTGATAAGAATGATACTGATTCTCGTCATTCTCTTATGAGTGGCATTCATTTGAGCGAAATGGGAGAAAGTATTTTAAGCACTAATGGTTTAAGTCATTCCTTAAAAATTAAATATATTGAAAAGCTTCTCGATGCTGGTGCTGATTATAATATGATTTTGTCTGATGTCATAACACATACTTCTTTTGCTAGGTCAGAGATTAAAAATTTTGATTTGCTTGAAAAGTTGATTGAAAAGATGCGTGATAATTTCAACAGATCAGGAGAGTTGGGAGTCAATGTTTTATCTGATAAGGTGAAAAATATTGTAAATGAATTGATCAAATTAAAAAATGTTTATAATGTTCTAAGTAAAGAAAAAAATCTTAGCGAAAAAGAGAAAGAAAATTTCTTGGAAAAATTGCCAATACTGTCGAACATGATTAGCGATCTTAAAAAAGATATAGTCAATCTAAAGATAAGGGTTGAAAAGGGAAGAGATGTTGAGGATATTGCTGGGAAGTTTAATTTTGGTTCAAGAAGAAAGGGCAAAATAGATTATTATAGTGGAAAGTCGGATAGATGGGCTAGAAATTAAATTTGAAAAAATTTACAGCATTAGTCCAAATATAACGCTGTCTAGATAATCTCCATTTTTGAAAACTTGTTTAACTTTGATTCCCTCTTGGGAGAAACCATTTTTGGTAAGCATTTTCATACAAGGGTTGTTATTTTCGAGTACTTCGCATCCAAGTTTTCTAAGATTAAGTATTGATTTTGAAAATTTGATTCCAGATCTGAGTAGTTTTCCTCCATATCCTTGATTTCTTAGTTCTGGAATTATGTCACATAGTATTTCTGCTGTGCCGTTTATGTAATTGATGTTTGCGAGTCCGAATACACCAACATCCATTTCATCTTCTGAATAACCCACAAGGTAAACACTTTTTGGATGATGTGAATCAAGATGAATTGAATTGAACCATAAATTTTGATCTGTCTCGTTTATTATTGCTGTTCTGTGATGATATTCTTGAGATGACATTTTGAGTTTGAGTAAAAAATTCAAATCTTTTTGATCTAATTTCCTTAGATTCAATTCGTAAGAGAACATTTCCAGTCTCCTTCATTTGCCTTGTTGACAATGTGTTCGAGGTTTTCTTGATTGAGCCACCATCCGCAAGGTATGCAAATCATTGTATCACAAGTTTGTGTTGTTTTAGGTAATTCTGTTTTATATTTGTTGAAAATTGTATGTTTATCATTTCTATCATGGACTCTGCTTGTTTGGATTCCATTTTCAGACATGTGATTAACGAATTGATCTCTATTTTTCACATGGACTGTGAGAATCCAGTCTGATGATTGTTTTTCGTGTTCAAGGTGTGTCACTTGGGTTATTTTGTTCCTGAGATAATCAGCATTTTTTCTATGTTTGTTGACGATATCGTGAATTTGTTTGATGTTTTGAAGTCCTATTGTTGCATTGATGTCATTCATGTGGAATTTGTATCCGGGTTCCTCGATATTTTGTTCGCATCTGAAGTCTTTTTTAGATGTTCTGTCAAGTCCGTACCATCTAAGTAATTTGGCTTTTTTGTGGAAGTATTCGTTTGGAGAAACTAGGCATCCTCCATCTCCTGTTGTGAGGTGTTTGATTGGTCCAAAACTGTATACAGCGAAGTTATTATCAGTTGGATAATGTGATCTTGTTGCGATGGCGTGGGAGCAGTCTTCTATTAGGAATGGTCTGAATTTGTTCTTGCTTTGGTGATGATCGAGTATGTCGTTAATTTTATCCATATCGACTGGATAACCTGCCCAATGAACAACCATGACTGCTAATGTGTTTTTGTCTATTTTCTTATGAACATCATCAATGTCTATATTGCAGTTCATTGGGTTAATGTCTGCCCAAACTGGACTCATGCCATAATGAAGAATTGGTATGTTTGTGGCTGTGCATGTCAATGGTGTTGTGATGACTTGATTTCTTGTTTTAGTTGAAAATTCTTTTATTAGATGGAGAGCTAAATGAATTGCGGATGTTGCTGAATTCGTTGTATTTATGAAAGGAGATTTAAGGAGATTCTGCAATTCGACTTCAAAATCTTCTACCTTTTGTCCTTGACCAATGAATCCAGATTGTATTGTTTTAGATATTTCTTTATGGCAATTTTCTTCTATAAAAACTTTGAATAGAGGTATATTTTGCATAATTAAAATATCTATTATTGATTATATTATAATTTTCGTCTATATTTTTCACCAGCCATTAAATGATTAAAGCCAGTTGTCATAACAACTGGCTTTTGAATTTCAAATATAAATTAATTTTTTCATTTGCCCGTGATTTCAACTTGGGCAGTAAATGGGTATAATTTAGAACCGGGAGAGACGATGTCTTCAGGAACTTCTCCCATCCATTTGCCGCTATTTTCTACGCCAAAAACTCTCACAGATCCTGCTTGACCCATTAAAGACTTAATCGCTTCTTCTGATTTTCCGGGTAATGATCCTTTAGTACCTCTTGCCATTCCAGAAATAGTCACAATAACTTTTTTTCCATTTGGTGAAGATTCAGCTTTGATAATTTTATTGATTGTCATTCTTCCTAAATCCGCTCCTTCTCTGCCATATTTGTCTTCAAAACCATTTCTGTGAATCCTTAATTTGGCAACTAGTTCTTTTGTGTATTGTTTTGCATCATGATGAACGGTTTCATCATCATCAACACCGAATTCATCGACACTCTTCGTCATTGCTGCTGGAGGTGGTGTTTGGGCTGAAGCAGATGGTCCTCCGAAAAGACTTCCCATTGCAAGAGCGCCTGCTCCCATAAGATTTCTGGCCAATCCTTCATTAAATTTTTCTTCAATTTCATAGAATTTTTCTTCAGAAATAATTCCTGAAAGATACTGAATATAATGCATGCTTTCTTGTGACATTTTTTACCCTCGTAAATAGGTTTGTTATATTTAGGGTTTTTTTTTAATTTTAATTGTGCTAAATTAAAATTTTAACGATTAGGCAAATTGCCTTCTATTGATTTTCTTAAAAGTTTACCTAAATCTTCTTGCTTCCATTTTATGTCTTTTTCCTTTTGAAGATCATATAAAGTGCTTGGACCTTCAAGTTCAACCCAATTTTTTCCACCTTTTTCCATAGCTTTTTTGAACTGTGGCAATAGCTTAAATATCAATTTGACAACAGGATCATTTAGATCAAGTCCACCTTGATCTATTTCCTTTTGTGTAGACTGCAAATAAAATTGTTTCTGTTTTTCTTTTAATATGTCTAATGCAACATGTGGATTTCTTTTTAAGATATACTCAATCTTATTGATAAAATTATTTTCTTTATCTGTCAAATTAGTTTTAATTAAAAGAAAATCTAATTTTCCATCCTTTAATAGTTCTATTGCATTTTCAGTCGCTTCATGATCAGAGATTTTGTTCTTTATGGCATCAATTTGATCTCTTCCGCTTTGGGCTGAAGCTTCGCCTCCGAAAAGACTTCCCATTGCAAGAGCGCCTGCCCCCAAAAGATTTCTGGCCAATCCTTCATTAAATTGTTCTTCAATTTCGTAGAATTTTTCTTCAGAAATAATTCCTGAAAGATACTGAATATAATGAAGACTTTCTTGCGACATGAATAATCCTTGATGAATATGATTGTATTATATAAGGTTTTATGTGAAGAAATTGGTTATTATTTAGTAAATAAAATTATGACTACATTCAGAGAATTCGTTGCAAAAAGCGAGATGAAGGACAAGGTTGGAAAATTGTCCAAGTTGATGAGCAATTTATTTTTCATTCCAAAGTTTAGCAAGTCTAAGATGAAGACAGAAGGAAAAGCTCATGATGAGACTTTGAAGTATTGGACTGATCCTAATTCCCCTTTAATTCCTTGGCTTAAAAGTCTAAATGTTGAATTGCCGGATGAAATTCCTCCTTCATATGCTGATGGTGGTGCAGGTCGTTGTTATTTTCTAATTGACCATGTTGTCAAGATGTCTGCCAATAGGGTTGAGGCGAATGTGGCGACAATGGTTGCTGGAAGGGATGATGTCCCAGCGCCAATTGTTGCTGTCAAATATCTTGGAGACAACATTTACGCTATTTTACAGCATTGGGTTGATACAATTGGTGTTCCACAAGAAATGCGTAAAGCAGCAGATTTCATGACTGTTCTTATAGATGAAAATCCTGAAATGGACGGATTTCCTTCATCGGAAAAAGAGAGGGAAGATTTGTGTTTGAAAACTTTGCGTGATAATGGTGGAAATGATGATTTGCTTCCACACATGCTTGTCATGATGGATACTTTGTCAATGTTGTACGGGGCTACTGGTTTCAAGCATGATGATGCTGGTCCGACAAATATAGGAATGTACAAAGGACGGGTTGTAATACCAGACCTTGGACCTAATGAGCCAAAGGGATTTGATCCTTTGTCCGCTCTGGCTCAGATTCAAAAAAATCGTGCAAAGATTGGACTTCCAAGATGGAAGAGCGTTTGATTGTCAATTTAGATTATGTGATGTGAAAGTCTGATTCATTTTCCCATCGAATCTTTCTGCGTTTACAAAAACTGCTGGAAAGTGCATCCATTTTCTTTCGATTCTTTTCTCTCCATGTGCAACTCTTCTCCAATGTCCTCTCCTCCAGTGTGGACGAACAATTTTGCCCTTTTCTTCTCCAGACCTAGATTCTTGCTGGGAGTTGAAAGTCTTTAGGTTTGGCTGGAATGACCAAAATGTTGCTTCTGTAATTTTACCAAGGTTTCCAGTTCCCCTCATGGTGCGTTTGAATTGTTGTTGTATTGGATCGTTTTGATTTTTATCGATTCTGACCATGTTATTGGTTCTTTGGGCGAGAAGAATGCTATTGATGGCAAGTTTTGCAGCATCTATACTTTCTGGCCTCATGACAGACTTTGTTTCATCCCAATTCAGTTTTTCCTGAATTGTATCAAAAATGTTATTGTTTTTCTTGCTGAAAAAGGTAAGGCAACCGTTTGATACATTGTCCCAATCTTGAAAATGGTGGATAAATTCTATGAGGAGCATTCCCTGTTGTGGTTCATGTCGAACAAATGCGATGCTTGGAAAAAATTGATTTTTTTCCAAATAAACTTGCCTAAGTTCATCTGGGAAATTGACAACCATGAGAGGAAACATGGATGTGAATTCATCTACATCTAGATTGACATCTGTATTGATAAGACCAACAGCCTGATCGATGCTTAGATTCAATTCATGAAAGCCAAATTTGCGTAATTCATGAAGGTATACGATATTCCTGATTTCGGCTTGTGCATCACGATTGCCAGATATTTCCAAAAGGGCTTGGCATGCTGCCATAAAACTTATATTTCCGGTCATAGCTTTGTTGCTTGACCTTTTGTTCATGTAACCAATTATATGTGTTTTTGAGTCTTTTTCTGGGTCTGTGTAAACCCAACCATGTGCTTGAATTGGCGGTGCATCTTGACCAATAATTTTTTTGGCCAATAAGTTAAACTTTTTTTCGTCTCGACTATAAATTTCAAGCCATTTGACAAAAATACTCTTCATGGTGTGCTTTCTCTCCTTCCGTCCTTCAAACAAGGACGGGTTTGTAAAATTTGATTTGCTGGAAAATAATTTAGATCACATCTGCTGTGTTGCTAGACATGGTGAATTTATTTCTTTCAAAGTCAAAGTTTCCTTCGTTTCTGACGAGGAAGCATGCACAGTTTGGAGTAATTGACTTTAGGATTTCTGGCTGATCATCAAAGAAAGCTGATATTCCATAGTTTCTGATAATATTGCCTTTTTCAGCAAATGAATTGACCATGTGTATTTGGTCGAATCGTATATTTTTATTTTTGAGGAATAATTCTGTATCATCTTTTCTGAATCTCATCGTAATGATAAATACCTTGCCCGGCCAAGAACTTGACAAAACTTGGAAGAAGATTGGGAAATCGGTGATGCAGCCGTCGATGTCGATTCCGATTGATGGGTAAACCATTTTTAATTACTCTGGGTTTGTTGAATTGACTCTTTCACGACATACTTCTGTTTGTCAAATATGTAAAATGAGGTTTTTCAGCCTTCCCCAATGCGTGTATGCTTGATAATTTTTCTCAGGAATGTTCATAGCAAAGAAATTAGAATTATTTATATCGATCCTAAAGTTGTTGTTCTTGATAGAATCATACATCAGTTGATATTCTTCTGAGTATGCATATTTTTGTTTGACATTGGCAACATCGAGAAGTCTTTGAAATACTGTGTCGTCCCACTTGAAGTGGTGAACTTGGACGAAATTTCGATTGACAGGGTATCTTTTCGGGTGAAGCCATCCTTTAGTTCCCCATACTACATTTTGGCCTTCCTTGATGTAATGTTGGCCGTTAGACACTTTTATTCTGCCTTTTGCCAAGCAGGTCTTGTTGGGACATGCTTTGCTTAATGGATAGCGAAAAAAGGCTGCTACTGGGAATGTTTCCCAAAGGTTTGATTCAGGATTAATTTCAGGAAAAGTGCCTTCTAGGCCGATTCTATCAACGAATCCTCCTGATACATATTCCCATCCATGTTTTTCACAGTCTTGGATAAGATCTTCTATAGGCTCCCAATAAATTTGAAGCTCATCATCATCAGATATTATCCACCAATCATCTGGATACTTATCTTTTATTTCATTGTATATATTTGTAACTTGTTCCCAGTCGAATGGTCTATGAGTTCTGACTGTGTGGATTTTGAATCCTTGTTCTTTTGCTATTTCTTCTACTTCTTCTTTTGTTGATTTGTCAGAATTTTCATGTTCATATGCGACAATGAATGCATCTTTGATTTCATTCTTGTAGTGCATGAGTTGATGTTTGAGAGTATTGGTTCTGTGTCCAGTTACTGTAACGAGAAGGGGTTTCATTTTTTTCTGATAATTTCCTTGTATTTTGGTGTGTCAATAAGTATTTGGTATGTTGATAGACAGCCGCAACTAAATTCTTGGGATATAAGTGAATTTTTCCTATTTGTTTGATTTTTATTTTGTTGATCTTGGGGATAATTGGCTGTTCTAAGCGAATCATCATGTGGAATATGGTAAAGAAATTCTTCAATATTCATGATGACTATTCTTTCTAGTCCTTGTTTTTCCATTCTTCTATAGAAGTCTTCATCGTCCCATCCCCATCCACGGATTTTTTCATTATATCCTTCAATATTCAAAGCGTGTTGTTTATTAAAAAAAGAAAAACCATGAAAGTCCCACTTTTTTGGAACGGTTCCGCAATAAAATTGGTTTTTATTTTGTTCTCTTTTGAATATTTTAAG
>Ga0208975_1001121_pt1 | contig 11776 bp, 10 predicted proteins | sample GreLakmeER78MSRF_FD_187700 | JGI IMG/M metagenome (GOLD analysis project Ga0208975, IMG submission 187700) | Freshwater lentic microbial communities from great Laurentian Lakes, MI, USA - Great Lakes metaG ER78MSRF (SPAdes) | ecosystem: Environmental > Aquatic > Freshwater > Lake | place: Great... | reverse complement strand
ATCAACTACTTTGATTGGGCATCTGGTCAACCACTTTATTTCAGTACGCAAACTTCTGCGGGTGGCGGTGGTCGTAGTACCTTGATGGTTCTCGACAGCGCTGGGAATTTGTTGTTAGGCGGTACATCATCTGGTTCTTCTGCAATTGAACTTCAACAAGATGGTGATGTAATTGCTAGACGATTGCTTATTGCCCCAGCAAGCGGAGATGGTAATGTCTTTTTCAATTCTGCCAATAATGCCATTTCTAACTTATATATGGGTGGGATAACCAATTATCTGCATGGTTTTATTAAGTACGATGACAATACAGATTACATGGCGTTTGGCACAAACACCTTAGAACGAGCCAGAATTGACTCGTCAGGCAATTTGCTTGTGGGGACTACGAATACCGCGGATAACGCAGGCGTTGGAATAAAAGCACTTTACAGTGCTACCAACCCATACGTTGCAACTGTTGGAAGTGTTAGCACAAACAGCACTGTAGCTTATTCTTTATATTCAACAGGCGCTGGTGCGTATCGTTTTTATGTAGGTTATGGCGGCACTGTTTACGCCACAAGCACAACCATTACCGCTATTTCTGACCAACGATTAAAAGAAAACATCCGCGATTTGGATGAAGGTCTTGATGTTGTTATGGCTTTGAAGCCTCGCAAGTTTGACTGGAAAGAAGGTAAAGGTCAGAACATTAAAAACGCCCGTGGTTTTATTGCTCAAGAGTTTGAGACAGTATTGCCAGACATGATTGAAACATGGCGTGACCCTGCACCAGAAGGTGAAGAAGCCTACAAAGCAATCAATGCAAACTTGATTCCTACTTTGGTCAAGGCTTTGCAAGAACAACAAGCAATCATTGAATCACTCAAGGCACGACTTGATGCCGCTAATCTTTGAAAGGTAAATTATGACTACACAATACACATGGACAGTTACAGCAATGGACTGCTACACACAAGAGGACGGCAATAACGATGTCGTCTTCACCGTACACTGGACTTGCTCTGGTGTTTTTGCTGACACTTACGGCAGTGTCTATTCAACTTGCTCAGTGCCTGCGCCATCTGGCTCTTTTACGCCCTACGCCGATCTGACCCAAGACCAAGTTCTTGGTTGGATTTATGCCAATGGTGTTGATAAAACGGCAACTGAAGCGGCTGTTGAGCAACAGATTCAGCAACAAATTGCGCCAACTGTGCAGACCCCCCCACTGCCTTGGGTAACAGCATAACGGGAAGCCACCACTCGCCTTTGGTGGCACATTAAAGGAAATACGATATGACAAACCAAAAATCTCAAATCGTAAGCATAGACGGCGTCGAGTACAAAGTTGAAGATATGACGGAGCAACAACAAATGTTGTTAAATCATGTAGTTGACCTAGAGCGCAAGATTGGCTCTACCAAGTTTCAGCTTGACCAACTCAACGTAGGAAAAGACGCCTTCTTCACAATGTTAAAAGCCGCGTTAGAAGCCAAGCCTGAAGAGGCTGTGACTGACGTAACCGTTAACTGATTATGTGGGACTGGGCGGAGGCAATCATTGCAGCCGCCTGCATATCGGCCTTTGTTATTTTTTGTACTTACATGATTGCATGGGCGTGGTAAATGAAATGGTTACTGGTGATCTTTATGCTAATTCCGGGATCATCAAGCCAAAAGAAGAAAGATGAATATCGCTGTGTGCGTTGGGCGTGGACGGGAGATGTCTACAACCGCAAAGTAGTATGCCTTGAGTGGCAAAAGGTTGAACGGAAATGATTGATCCTTTGACGGCCCTAGCAGGTTTGACAAGTGCCATATCGCTTGTTAAGAAGGCGGCAAAGGTGGCAAATGACCTAGGTGGCCTAGGCGTGATGGTTGCGCGTATGTTTGACGCTAAGAGCGTTGCGACCAAGGCGATGGTTGAAGCCAAGCGTTCAGGTAATAAGTCTAATTTTGCATTGGCGATGCAGATAGAAAATGCGCTGATGCAGACCGCCAAGTTGGAGGCTCAGTTGCAACTCTTGTATATGCAGACAGGCAACATTGACGTTTGGAATAAAATCAAAGCACGGGCGGCTGAGATGGATGCCGAAGATGCCTACCTTGCCAAACAGTCAAAATCAGAGGATAAGAAGCGTAAGGCAAAGGCGCAGAGTGAGGCTGAACTGGCGGCTGGGATTACAGCGGGTGCTTTTTTGTTAATGATGCTGGCTTTTGGCTTGTACGAGTTGTTTGAGTTCTGTCAGCAAGCAAAAAGATGTGGCAGGTAACTAGGAGTTTAAATTGTAATGGTTGATCTTACAAAAGCAATTGGAGCCGTTGCCGCTAGTGTTGCCGCATTAGGGGGTAGTTACACACTTGCCGATAAGTTTGGTTGGTTTGACAGAGCCATTATTGAATGGTCGCCTGAGAACTTTAAGATCGTGGCAGAAGCTGGCAAGCCCATCAACGTAACGGTTGCAAGAATAAAAAAGCGGGACGATTGTTCTGTTGAGAGTTTTACCCCAAGCATTCGTGATGCGGCGGGTATGGTGCATGAAGCCACTACGACCGCAAGTAAGTTCAGTGGCCCAGCCGGGCCAGAGATTGACACATTTACTTACGAGTTGACAATGGTAGGCAAGGAAAAGGTTACCAGCGGCAAAGCTACTTTGCTGGCAACAATCAAGTACAAGTGTCCTGAAGGGGAGCGTGTTGTGCAATATCCCCGTCATGCAAACCTGTCATTCATGCTCAATAAATGAGGAGTTACTATGTTTGAAATCTTTGGCGGTATTCTGGGCGGTGCATTAGGCGGTATCTTCCGCTTGGCCCCTGAAGTTCTCAAGTTCTTTGACAAGAAGAACGAACGAGCGCATGAAATGCTGATGTTTGCCCGTCAGTGTGAGTTGGAGCAGATCAGGGGTCAGATGAAGCTGGCTGAGATTGGCGCACAGCGGGAAGCCGCTGTGGACGTAGGGGTCATGGATGCCTTTAACTCTGCCATAGAACAGCAAGCTGCAATGGTTAAAGCCGCTGGTGGTTGGGCGGCTAGTTTGTCTGCATCAGTCAGACCTGTTGTGACGTACTGGATTCTTTTAGTTTGGTCGGGCGTACATCTGTGGTTTGGCTGGAACTCATACCTTGCAGGAGCACCCCCAATGGATGTCTTCAAGATGATGATCTCTCCAGATTTTTCGGCACTCTTGGCAGGAACAATCAACTATTGGTTTCTCGATAGAACTTTGAAACAGCGTGGGTTATGAACCTAGAACTAGCCGCAGAACTGTGCAGAAAGTACGAGGGCTATCGGGCCAAGCCGTACCTCTGCCCAGCCAATGTTGCCACGATAGGTTACGGCTCTACCTACTACGCTGACGGCAAGAAGGTCACGTTGCAAGACCCGCCAATGGACGAACCCACGGCAAGAGCTTTGTTGTTGGTGGAACTTGAGCACACCTACTTGCCCGGTGTTTTGCGTAACTGCCCCATCCTTATAACGGACGAGCGTAAGTGCAATTCCATCGTGGATTTTGCCTACAATTGCGGCGTGGGGCGCTTGCAAACATCCACGTTAAAGAGGAAAATCAATGCCAATGATTGGGAAGGGGCAAAAGAACAACTGATGCTCTGGACTAAAGGTGGCGGCAAAGTGTTGCCGGGGCTTGTAAAACGGCGCATTTCTGAATGCGCTCTACTGGATTGACCGATGCCATTACAAAAAATACTGTTCAAGCCGGGGGTGAATAAAGAAAACACCCGCTACACCACGGAAGGTGGATGGTATGAGTGCGACAAAATTCGTTTCCGTCAAGGCAACCCCGAGATTCTTGGCGGCTGGCAACGCATCTCTTCAAATACTTACAACGGTGTGTGCCGTTCGCTTTGGAACTGGACAACGCTTGGCAACTTTAACCTAGTAGGCGTTGGTACTAATACAAAGTTCTACATTCAAAACGGTGGTGCGTACTATGACATCACGCCTATCCGCGTAACCACTACGCTTGGCGCAAACCCTTTTACGGGTAACGGCACAACGACAGTTACTGTAACCGCCACATCTCACGGCGCTACGACAGGTACGTTTGTTACTTTTAGCGGTGTTACGGGTACGTACGCATCTGTCCTAAATGCCGAGTTTCAACTTACAGTCATTACAGACAACTCATACTCAATAACTACACCATCTGTAGTCGCGGCGGGGGCCACGGGCGGTTCGGCTGTCGTTGCAGCATACCAACTTAACGCGGGGCCTTCGTTTGCGGTTCCACTAACGGGTTGGGGTGCAGGAACTTGGGGGTCAGGTGCTTGGGGCACAGGCAACGCCACTAATACAAACTTACAACTGTGGAGTCAAATTAACTACGGCGAAGACTTGGTCTTTGGCGCTCGTGGTGGCGGAATTTATTATTGGGATGCAACAGGCGGTTTGACAACCCGTGGCGTACTGCTTAGCTCTCTTGGTGGCACGGTGTCATTTACAAATGCTTCGCCAACTGTGGTGACCTCCACCATACTTTATACCGAAGGCGCGGCGCTTAAGTTCTCTGGCGGCTCGTTACCAACGGGTATTACAGCAGGTACTACGTACTATGTGTTTGAAGTCAATGGCTTGACGTTTAAGCTACTAGATGGCGCAGGCGCGGCAGTTAACACAACTTCTTCAGGCACGGGCGCGGTGTCTACTATTGTTGACGTGCCAACTGTCCAGAACAACATTACGGTGTCTGACACATCTCGGTTCATCATTGTGTTTGGCTGCAACGACTACGGCAGTGCAATTCTTGACCCCATGTTGATTCGCTGGTCAGCGCAAGACGATATTTATAACTGGACGCCTGACCCCACTAACCAAGCAGGTTTTGTGCGGGTGTCCCACGGCTCGGAGATTGTGGCCACAGTTCAGACTCGTCAAGAGGTGCTGGTGTTTACTGACTCGGCTGTGTATTCTTTGCAATACCTTGGCCCCCCTTATGTCTGGGCACCTCAACTGCTTGGCGACAACATCTCTATCGAAGGCCCCAACGCGGCTGTGATTGCCTCTGGTATTGTGTATTGGATGGGCGTAGATAAGTTCTACTCCTACGATGGCCGTGTGCAGACGCTTAACTGTGACCTGCGTCGCCATATATTTGGGGACTTTAACCAGTCCCAAGCCGCACAAGTGTATGCGGGTACAAACGAAGGCTTCAACGAAGTCTGGTGGTTTTACTGCTCAGCTAACAGCAACACAATTGACCGTTATGTCATCTATAACTACTTAGAGAAAATCTGGTACTACGGTGCAAATCTGGGGCGCACAGCTTGGCTTGACTCTGGTTTGCTTGATTTCCCCATAGCGGCTACGTACAGCAATAACTTGGTGTTACACGAAAACGGGTTAAACAACAATGAAACCGGAACAACTGCCGCTATTGATGCCTACATTTCATCCTCAGAGTTTGACATTGGCGATGGACACAATTTTGGTTTTGTGTGGCGCGTCCTTCCTGATCTGACCTTTGAGAACGCGGAGAACACACCGGCAGGTGCCGCACCGTCTGTAACCATGACGCTCTACGGCTTGGCAAATTCAGGCTCTGGCGTGACAAGTTCGGCAGCACAACCCGTGGCCAAGAGCAGTACGTACGTGATTACTGAGCAGTTTACAGGGCAGATATTTACCCGCATGCGTGGTCGCCAGATGATCTTTAAGATTAGCTCTAACCAGATCAATACAGTCTGGCAACTGGGTGCTCCGCGTATTGATATTCGTCCTGACGGTAGGCGCTGATGACATCCAAGAACAGGATCATTACCCCCGCACCACCCAATTTACCACTGGGCACGGATCAGTACGAGCGCCGCTATCAGGATCAGTTCACGAACGTCTTACGTCTGTACTTTAACCAACTACAAAACGCGTTTGGTGAGTTGTTTGGCCCAACTGGTGGTAAGTATGTGTCAAATCCATACGGAGCGTTTTCTAGCGACCAAGACCAGACGGCTGTAGCCAACACCGCAACGTTGATGACATTCAACACCACTGACTTTGCTGATAGCGTAAGGATCGTCAACTCTGAGATTACTGTGGAGTACGCTGGCATATATAACCTGCAGTTCAGCGCTCAGTTTAGAAACACAGACACAGCCTTCCAAGATGTCTACATCTGGCTACGTCAAAACGGCGAAGACATTACCGGCTCGACAGGTTTTGTGTCTATCCCAAACAGACACGCGGGCACAGACGGTCACGCAATTGTTGGCTGGAACTACTTTTTAAATATGGCCGCAGGTGACCACGTTGAGATTTACTGGTCTGTGCCTACGATAGATGTAACCATCCAACATCTTGCCGCTTCCGGCACGCCTACTAAGCCTTCTACGCAATCCGTCGTAGCTACACTTTCATTTGTGTCTGCGCTCCCAGCATGATATTATCAAACAACCCCCATTTTGAGAGGCAAAAATGAGCCTACATAAGTTTGCCGACATGGTTGCCAAGCAAGGCCGTGGCGATGATTCTTTACTGATCCACATGACGCCGGACGAAGTCCAGCGCCTACAAGCTTTTGCCCAAGCAAACGGTCGTTCATTGACAATAAACCCTGACACTGGTTTACCCGAAGCAGGCATGCTGTCGGATTTGTTCAAGATGGTTGCCCCTATAGCCCTTGGCGCGTTCTTAGGCCCCGGGGCGTTCGGTATTGCTGGGATGGGTTTGAGTGCAGGTACAGCAGGTTTGGTTACGGGCGGTCTGACCACCTTGGCTACCGGCAGTTTATCTCGCGGCCTCATGGCCGGATTGGGTGCTTATGGTGGCGCTGGATTGGCTGAAGGTTTGGCAGGTACTGGCGCAGGGATTTTAGGCCAGCAAGCATCCGAAGCAACCGCTATGGAGTTGGCAAACGCGGGGGCAGGTGAGGGGTTGACTGGTGAGGCGTATAACAAAGCTTTCCAGCAAAGCGTCACAGATAAGATGGCGGGAGCCAACACGTTCTCCGCTGGATTAAACGCAGCAAAAGCTGCCCCTATGGATTTCCTGAAACAAAACATGATGCCTTTGGCCGCAGCCGCAGCCCCGATCATGGCAGGCTCTATGGTTCCGACAACGACCAAGATGCCGGAGAACACCAACCCCGCATACATTCGTCAGAAACTGTACGACCCCTTCACCCAGACATACAAATCTTTAGCGCCAGTTAAGGCTAGCGAGTTTGGTAGCCGCAGTTTCTCTGATGCTTATACAAACCCACAGACAGGCGGTATTGCCTCACTAGACCAGCGTCAAACGACGCCTATGGCCGCAGGCGGTATTGTGGCTTTAGCCGGTGGCGGCGTGTCAGCAGAAGATATACGGGCATACTTATCGGCTAACCCGGGGATGAGTGATGCCGACATTGCATCGGCTATGAACCAGTACGGCGTTAGTACGGCGGACATGGCTGCGGCTACGGGCTCTAACCTTGCCGATATTCAATCTAGATATGATGCTGTCCAGCCTGCAGCCCCTGCCGCTACTGTAGCTGCGCCAGAACCCGTTTATACACCAGAACCTGCACCTGTCTATACACCAGAACCTGCACCTGTCTATACGCCAGAACCTGCGCGACCCTCTCGTGCTATTGAGCCCGAAGATACGTACGTACCTCCCGTAGCACCTGCCGGTATTGAAACGTTGACTGCGGCCATGCCGCCTGTTGCACCTGTAGCTCCAGTAGCCCCCGCTAAGCCTACAGACGCGGAGATTGTTAAGTTCCTTACGGATAACCCAACAATAAGTGATGCAGACATTGCAACAATTATGAGAGACACGGGGTTAAAACCAGAAGACGTTGCAAGGGCTACGGGTTCCAAAGTAGCGGATGTTCAGTCTAGGTACGATGCGGTGACCCCAACAACACCTGTTGCACCTGCCGGTATTGAAACGCTGACTGCGGCCATGCCACCTGTAACTACGCCAACACCGCCGCCCGCAGGTATTGAGACTTTAACGGCTCCTGTTACACCGCCTAAACCAACAAATAAAGACATCCAAGAATTCTTGGCGGCCAATCCCAATATGTCGGACAAGGCAATCTTTGAGGCCATGAACAAGTATGGCGTTGGTGCGGCTCAAATGGCGGAAGCTACAGGTCTTCCTATTCAAGAGATTCAAAATCGTCTTGTTTTTATGGGCAACCAATACCTCAATCCCAATAGCCCTGAACGGGGAACATACACAATTACTGACATACAAAACTATTTAAAAGATAATCCGGGAATGACAGACGCCCAAATTGGTGACGCTATGTTAAAGTTTGGGGTAGGAAATCAGCAGCTAGCATCTGCTACTGGATTAAGCGTAGATGAAGTTGTGGCTAGACGTAACAAGGTAAACCCTTTTGATGAAGCTACCAAAAGCTACCGCCCTTCTTATGCACAATACACAAACGAGCAGATTGCGCAGTATTTAAAAGACAACCCAACCGCAGACATTGCTAAAGCTGTTAAAGACACAAACGCTGACCCTAAAGCGGTTAATGCTTATATCGCCAGCATAGCTGACTCGTTTAGAGGGTCTACGGACACAACAGGCGGCTCTGGCACGCTTGGCATTTACAACCAGATGAAAGCGCAGGGGGTTGATTCCGCTGAGTTGTATAAAGCTGAAATTGCGAACGACCCTAAGTACGCTGGCTACACGCAGCCAATGATTCAAAAAGCGTACGATTTAAGTAAAGGCGCGTACGAGCTAGCTAACAAAATAGAAAAAGACAAAATAGCCCCAGACCCCAAATTGGGTTACGACAAAGAGTGGGTTAAGTTTATGGATACTAACAAGTATACCGTTGACGATATGGCACAGGCTTTTGGGTTGTCTAGGAACGAAGTTAAGGCTCGCTACGATGCGGCTAAAAAAGAACCTGTAAAACCTGTAACACCTGTTACACCAACAACGTTTACAAACCCTGTTACAGGCGGCACGATAACTGCGCCTACGCGCACAACAACTACTGTGCTGCCCACAGACCCAACAGTTAATGCGCCTCCCGGCACGAAGAACCCATACGGTGGCCCCAACACTCCGGGCGATAAAACATACAACCCAGACGGCTCTATCACTGTTACGCCCAACATCCCCGGTCGTCCTTATGGCGGTTTCTCGGGCATGGATGAGGTTAAAAACGCTTACACCGCTGGTGGCGGTAGCACAGGGTACGTGCCTAAAACGCCTACGACTGCAGCGGAGCATGCTGTGGCGTACAACCGCATGACGGGTGACTCGGCAGCGGCATATAAATACCTGATGGGCCAAGGTGCAAACCCTGTACAAAGCGGTGCCGCATCTACGTCTACTGGCATCATGCGCCCTTACTTTTCTGAAGGCATGCGCTACAAACCCAAGTTCTTGTCGTACGACAAGGAAGGCAATCTCACAACAAGTGCATCCAACCCCAACGCTCCTAAAGCGGGTGATGCAAAAGCACTTGATTTGACCAGAGCAAAGACAATTGAGATTGTTGATTCTTCTGGAAATAACACGGAAACTTATACGGCAGTACTGCAAGAAGACGGAACGTATTTAGCAGGTAACGGCAAGCGCTACGACGTTACAGGCAAACAGCTTGCTGCTGGTGGCGGCATGATGGGCTACGCTGTCGGTGGCGGTATGGGTACGCTAGGCAGCTACTCAGATGGTGGTCGTCTACTCAAAGGCCCCGGCGATGGGGTGTCTGACAGCATCCCTGCAACCATTGGCGCTAAACGTCAACCAGCACGCCTTGCCGATGGTGAGTTCGTGATCCCTGCACGTATTGTGTCTGAACTGGGTAACGGCTCAACAGATGCAGGCGCTAAGAAGCTCTACGCCATGATGGATCGTGTACAACGTGCACGCGGCAAGACCACAGGCAAAAACAAAGTAGCGGCCAATAGCCGTGCTGATAAATATCTTCCCGCTTAAGGAATAGATCATGGCATCACCAACTTTACAACAGATACAACAGACGACAACCACTATTCCGGACTACGCTAAGCCGTATGTCGAGGAGTTATTGGGTAGTGCGCAAGGTCTGACAGACATCAACCAAAACCCGTACATGCAGTACATGGGGGATCGTGTTGCGCAGTTTACGCCTTTGCAACAGCAATCGTATGAAAACGCTGGGTTGATGCGATCTGCTCCTCAGTTGCAAGATGCTTCTGCAATGGCGGGGATGGCGGGTTTGGGGGCGCTTAATACGCAGTACACGTTTGACCCTTATCAAACCCAAAGCATTACGGGTGGTAGGCAACAATCCTATCCAGCCCAGATTCCCGGCACAGGTGGTGGTTTGCCTTCCCGTGCTATGGGCAACCAGATGGATCCCGGTGCGGCTTACCGTTCTACGGGTATGCCAATGGAAGATGTGGCACAGGGTAGCTCATTAAGCTTGGCGGGCGCAGAAGAGATGTCTGCTTACGATCCTCAACAACTCCAAGTCATGCCACAACAAGGCGGTTTTGGAGGGCAGCAACAAGGTCAAACGCCACAAGCTCCCCAGAACACACTGCAGCAGTACATGAACCCCTACATGCAAAATGTAGTGGAGCGCCAGCAACAAGATGCACAACGACAAGCTCAAATTGCAGGGCAAGCCCAGCAAGCACAAGCGGCGCGTTCAGGTGCGTTTGGTGGCAGTGGCGACTATCTCATGCGTGGTCAAGCCGCAGGTAATTTAGCGCGTCAAAAAGGCGACATCCAAGCGCAGGGGCTGAACAACGCCTATACACAGGCAATGAGTCAGTTTAATACAGAACAACAGCAACGCCAAGCAGCCGCGCAACTTAATGCACAACAGCAGCAGTTTGGCGCAGGTCTTGGATTGCAAGGTTTACAGACCGCCAACCAAGCCGCTAGTAACTTAGCTAACATTGGTCAAACTCAGTACGGCCAAAACATGGGCATCTTGGGCATGCAAAACCAGTTTGGTGGTCAGCAGCAACAACAAGTTCAGAATGTGCTGAACAACCAATACGGCGATTTTTTAAGTGCGCAAAACTATCCATACAAACAATTGGGCTTTATGTCTGACATGTTGCGTGGTTTGCCTTTGACTCAACAATCACAGGCTATGTACGGGCAAGCGCCGTCTATGGTGTCTCAGGTAGCAGGTCTTGGCGGTGCGGCATTGACTGGCGCTAAGTTGTTTGGTGCCAAGGGTGGTGCTACCGGCGATTTGGAAAGCCGCCCTGCGGGGTTGGCTGACTTGGCTATCTATCAAATGGGTTGAAGAATATGATTGATGTAAACCAGATTACCTCTACCCTGCGCGGGATGCCCGACCAGCAGTTGCAGCAGTACGCCATGATGCACAAGGGCGACCCTTATATTCTTTCCCTTGCTGTTTCGGAAAGTAATCAGCGTAAAAAGATGCGCATGGCGGCGCAAGGGCAAGCTGGCGGGATGCCCCAACCCAAAGTAGCCGATGCCGCTATTGCAGGCATGGCGCAGCGACAGCTTCCAGAAGACCAAGGTATTGCTCGTATCCCCGCGCCCAATATGCAGTATATGGCTGATGGCGGTATTGCAGGCTATGGCGATGGTGACGACGTCCCCAGACAGAATGGTATGGCGCAGGGCGGCATGTATGACTTTGCTCAACGTAGCGAGCCAGTGGTTCGTATGTCTGGTGGCGGTGCGGTTCAGAAGTTTGCTGGTAAAGGCGAGCAGCTTGTTCGTACAACCGACGGCGGTAAAACTTGGTTCTTGGACATCCCCAAAACCATCCGTGATCCTAGCGTTCCTTATTACCGCCTGATTCCAAACCCAGCAGCTAAGCTAGCGGACATGAAGTTCCCGTCAAAAG
>Ga0208975_1001120_pt1 | contig 11778 bp, 14 predicted proteins | sample GreLakmeER78MSRF_FD_187700 | JGI IMG/M metagenome (GOLD analysis project Ga0208975, IMG submission 187700) | Freshwater lentic microbial communities from great Laurentian Lakes, MI, USA - Great Lakes metaG ER78MSRF (SPAdes) | ecosystem: Environmental > Aquatic > Freshwater > Lake | place: Great... | reverse complement strand
GGGGAGTTTAAAACTGATCCACTATCTATTGAGTCGGTCAAGTCTGCAAGAGATTCCCTTAAGGAGATGCCATATCACTACATTAATGTATCTGGCAAGGGATTTGACGAGATCCTATCAATAGCCAGAAGATGGGTACTTAAGGAAGTAGGATTTGAGCCTACTGGAAGAACTAAAGACTGTCTAATCATCTATGACTATTTCAAGTTGATGGACTCCTCTGGTCTATCAGAAAACATAGCCGAATTTCAGGCTATGGGCTTTCAAGCAACGAAGTTGCACAACTTTTGCGTAGAGCATGATGTTCCCTGCCTGTCATTCGTGCAGCTAAATAGGGACGGGATAGAGAAAGAATCAGCCGACGTAATCTCACAGTCGGATAGAATTGGCTGGCTTTGTACCTCGTTTACCATCCTAAAGCAAAAATCAGTAGATGAAATAGCCGATGATGGTCCAAAAAATGGCAATCGTAAGCTAGTACCAGTACTTTCAAGACATGGCCCCGGAATGACTGATGACGGTTATATCTGTCTCGAAATGAAGGGCGAATTAGCAAGGATGAGAGAAATTGGCACTGTTAGACGACTTTCTAGAAGTAAAGAGTTCCCAGAAAGACCTCCAGAGTCTGAAGGGGAAGCTGAAGGCTAAGATCCCAGAAATCCTCAACTATTTCGGGGTCAGGACTTACCGCTCCGGTCAACTGTTAGTCTGTAACTGCCCCATCCACGCGGGTGACAACATAACGGCCTTCAATATCAACTCTGATATCACATCAGAGTACTGTGGTCGTTGGTTCTGTAATACTGCTGGATGCCATAAGAAGTACGGTGGCGATGTTCTGGGCCTCCTGAGGGGCCTCGCCACTATAAATGGCAACTTACCTTTTACTGAGGTGCTTAAGCTTGCTTCCACATTCTGCGGAGCGGAACAAGTCGACTATGTCTCTGACGCTTTTAACGATATCGTTTTGAGGGACAAAGACAGGCCTAGCGGCCCGTCTAGGGAAGAAATTAGAAGTAAGCTAATAAGACCAGTAGACTTCTACATAAAAAGAGGTTTCTCCTCTGAGATTCTTGACATCTTCGACGTTGGGATATGTAATGATCCTACGAAAGAGATGCATGGTAGAGTAGTATTTCCAGTCTACGATCCAACTGGAAAAGTCTTTATCGGATGTGTTGGGCGAACCCTCATAAGTGCTCCAGATAAGTGGAAGAACCAAAAGGGATTTAAGAAATCTCACCACCTATATGGTTTATGGTTAGCTTTTCAGGCCATTTGCCAAGCGGGCCGGATTATACTAGTAGAGGGCCAAGGTGACGTGATCAGATTCCATCAGGCTGGGATCAAGAATGCTGTTGGGATTTTTGGATCACGCCTATCAGATCATCAGGAGCTTCTGTTGCAAAAAACTGGGGTGACTAATATCACCACTGTCTTTGACCATGACGAGGCAGGTGATAAATGCAGAGAAGATTGTAACAAGCTCAGTCGCCTGTTCAATGTGAAACATGTTGTGCCCGACATCGACGATGTTGGGGAAATGTCAGTAGAAGAAGTTCAAGGATTAAAACTATGACTCAGATTGTATGCCTCGCGGGACCAAAAGAGAGTGGCAAGACGACAGCGGCAAACTTCCTCCATGGGCATTTGCTTAAGCTCAATGAGGTTATCAAAGAGTATGAGATTACTAAAGCTGGCGAGTTGAAGGTTAACACCCATTATATGAAGGATGGGGAAGTTAAAGAGGATATGGGGGTGCTCGACCTGTCCCGCAAAGACGATTTGTATGTCCAGTACGCCGATCAGAGAATTTGGCCGTATGTGAAGATGTATAACTTTGCAGATGCCTTGAAGGAACTCTGCATCACCATGTTCGATATTTCCCATGAGCAAGCTTACGGCAGCTACAAGAATAGCTTGACTAAGTTGAAGTGGGAGAATATGCCGGGTGTCATTACGCCGGAAGTAGCGAGCAAATTATTCTTCAAAAATGATGATGGCATCAACGAAGCAGACTTTGCCGCTATGGGTCTACTGGTTCACAAAGGTGGCTTCATGACCGCTCGTGAGGTCCTCCAGTTCGTCGGCACCGATATCTTCCGCCGCATGTACGAGCCAGTCTGGGTCAAGCTCCTCATGAACAAAATCAAAGCGGACTCTCCGCTTGTCGCCGTTATTGCTGATTGTCGCTTTGATAATGAAGCACAAGCGGTAAAAGATGAGGGCGGCACTATTGTGCGACTGACACGCCGACCCACAAGAGATAACCACCCATCTGAAGATGGGTTCAAAGAATTCTCAGATTTCGACTTGGTTTTGGATAATGAGATTCTTGGCATCAAAGATGCAAATCAGCAACTGCTGGACTTCTTGGTTCAAAAGGGTATTGGCGAATTCGTAAATAAGGCAGAGTAATGGGATTAGAATCGATACTGAGCAAAGAATTCTTGACAAAAGCCTATGTTGCTGATAATAAGTCGGCAGAACAAATAGCTTCTATGGTTAATTGTTGTAGTAAGTCGGTCTATGAATATTTAGAAAAGCACAAAATTCCCAGAAGGACTCCTGCCGAATTCGCCAAAAACATAAACTACAGCCATGGCAACTGGTCTGGGAATAATGTTAGAGATATTCTTACCGAAGATTTTTTGAGGCGAGAGTATGTCATTCTCAATAAGAGTGTGCATCAGATAGCTAAAGAGAATAATATAAGTTCTTCAAACTCTGTTGGGCAGTATTTAAGAAAATTCGGAATATACAGATCTGGTAAGCATAATTCAGGAAATGTATATACAAAAGAATTCTTAGAAGAATACTATGTGAAACAGAATATGTCATTGCTACAGGTAGCTAAAATCGCCGGTAAAAAGAGTAAAGCGGTAGTCAAAAGGTGGCTGATATATCATGAAATCCCAATCAGGGATATCACAATATCTGAGGCGATAAAAAGATCTAGAACCGGGAAGAGGGGAAAATTCTTTTCCTCCAAATATTGGAGCGGGATTCTTAGCGGAGCGAGGCAGAGAAATATACAGATGTGCATCACAAAAGAATTCGCGTATGACTTATTCATAAAGCAAGATTCAAAGTGTGCAATAAGTGGCGTCGACATTTATCTACTATGGGATACCGACGTAAGGACAGCATCTCTGGATCGGATTAATAGCTTGGGTCACTACACAGAGGATAATGTCCAATGGATTCATAGAGATGTGAACCAGATGAAGATGGATATGACTGACACAGAGTTAATAAATTGGTGTAAAGTAATAGCTGAATTTAATAAGGGTACAGATGTTACTAACCTATCTTAGAAGCTCATCGATTGGCTCGTACCAACTTTGTCCGCAAAAATATTTGTTTACTTACGTGCTAGGCATGCAAGATAAACAAAATGGCAAAAGTACTATGGGTTCGGTAGTCCATAAGAGTCTCGAATTGCTTGGCAAACAGAGAATGGCTCATCTTAAGAAAAAGCGAAGTTTTATTGATGAAGAATTTGGCAAGATCAACTTCTCAAAATGTTCAATAGAATACTTCAACGAGATATCCCACGCCCACTATGAGAAACTGTTTCCGGGCATTATGCCTGCTAATTCTAAGAAACTAACATTAGAATGGACGCATCTTGCAATTACCCGTCTCGATGGGGAAATGAATCCACTAAATCAAAACGTCCATGCTGTAGAAGAGTTCTTCGAAGTCGAGGTGCCGCACGACTGGGCCAAGTATTCCTATAAGGTCGGTGATGAAGTAATTGAGGGGCGACTAGGACTCAAAGGGACAGTTGACTTGATTGTAAAAGAAGATGATATCTTCTTCCATATTATGGATTACAAAACAGGACGTAGGTATAATTGGGCGACAGACAAGGTCAAAACCTATGACTGCTTAGCTGAGGATAAGCAACTTCTCCTATACTACTATGCTCTCAGACTTAAATATCCGGACAGGCACTTCTATATTTCGATTTACTATATTAATGATCATACCATAGACAAAGTCTTAGTTCCGGGCGGTGTGTTCACTTTTGCTTTCGATGATGCGGACTTCAAAAAAGCGGAACTTATGATCCGTGAGCAATTCGAGACCATCAGAGACGATAAGTTTCCAAGAGTAATCAGCAAAACTTGCAATCATTTCAAGTGCAAACATCTATGTGCTTTTTCCCAAATTATCCCAGAGATGTCCCCTGATGTACCAGCCTGTATCTTTATGAGAAATGAGATTGAGAGAATCGGAATGGAAGCTGTAACAGCCAAGTATGCCGATCTCAGTAGGATGAAGGTATATTCTGGGGGCGGCAGGCAGGACGTAATTTTAGAACCAAAAGAATAAGGAGTAGTACAATTAACTACGAGAACATAATCGTATACGATTTGGAGACGAGCGGAATTGATACTAGTACGGCACAGGTGGTACAAATTGGTGCTGTATGTATTGACTCAAGAAGATTAGAGATTATTGAAGGTAGTGAATTTGATGTTCTTATCAAGCCACTATATGGAGAAGAGTGTGCCAAAGCTGGTCTACAAGAATTGACAGATGGAGCGATCAATATTCACAAAAAGGGCCACGCTTTATTAGCAGAGAAGGGCGTAACCCTAGAAACTGGGCTATCTAACTTTGTTTCCTATGTGAACACTCATAACTACGGGAAGACTAAGTGGAAAAGTCCTATACCAGCGGGCTATAATATCAATAACTACGATACCCCAATCCTGAAAAGAGATTTGGCTCGTACTGGCCTATCTAGCCCATTCCACCCATCTATCTCAATCGACGTACTCCAATTAATGTGGATGTTCTTCGAAAATGATAAGAACGTCACTCGTCTATCCGCCGACTCGCTCATCAGAAAGCACATGGGCTGGAAAGACAAAGGAGAATCCCACGATGCTCTCGGCGACGTAATCATGACGGCGGAAGTTCTGATTAAATCAATGCGACTAATCCGCAAAGCCGTAGGTACTGTCAAGTTCGAAAATTGTTTCGCCCTCTAGTACCAGACGGAGTCTCTATGGATATCCTTGAAAAATACGAAGCCCTTATAGCCGATCTTGCACACTCTCTCTATAGGAAGACCCACCTATATGACTTTAAAGACCTCTTCCAGATAGGTCTGCAATCGGCTATAAGGCTTGAAAAAAAGTTTGACCCAGTCAGATCACAAAGGAGTACATTCTTCACTCTGTGCGTCCGAAGGGATATGGTCAAATTTATCAAAAAGCATAACAAAGCTTTTACCAATACAATCCTCCCAAGTGGCCTCGGCTCAAGTGACGAGCTTCAGCTCTGGGAATCTCTGCCTGACTTATGTCCCGAGGATGCAGAGATGGTCAGGATGCTCTCAGAAGGCCACAGTAAAAGAGAAGTAGCTAGACGACTACAGCTACCACTAAAAGAAGTAAAAAGTCGGCTAATCAAGGTAGGAGAATCAATATGCTCAAACGAGTCCTAGTTGGATCTGAAGCTTCTTATCTGAATACTGGGTATGCTTCTTACGGTCGTGAGCTTATCAGGCGGCTTATCGCCACCGGGAAATATGAAGTGGCCGAGATCTCCTGCTACGGATCTGCCGATGATGAAAGACGTAAAGAGATCCCTTGGAAGAATTATCCAATGGCTCCGTCTAAGACAGACTCAGACGAGGTAAGGCAGATATATGCCTCTAATCCGGCCAACCAGTTTGGAGCATGGAGATTTGAAAGGGCTTGCCTAGATTTTAAGCCAGACTGCCTAATTATGCAGAAAGATCCATGGATGGATTCTTGGGTGAAGCATTCGCCATTTAGGCCATTCTTCTCTTGGTCTTGGGCCAGTACGGTGGACTCAGCCCCACAAAATCCAGAATGGATTAACCAGTTTGCTGATGCCGACTATTTCTACACTCTTTCAGAGTGGGCGGAAGGGGTTATCAAGGAGCAAGCTGGCGACTCAGTGAACCTTATAGGTTCTGTCACGATGTGTGCCGCTGACGAGTTCAAGCCAGTCCCCAACAAGGTCGCTCATAGGCTCTCTATGGGCCTAGATCCCGATTGGAAGATTATTGGGACGGTCATGCGGAATCAGCGAAGAAAGCTCTTCCCCGACCTCCTAGAGGCCTTCGCTCTTTATCTAGCCACTACCGGAGATGAAAAGACTTATCTCTATTGTCACACGTCCTACCCCGACAATGGGTGGGACCTTCCCCAACTGATGATGAAGTATGGGATTTCGTCTAGAGTTCTCTTCTCGTATGCCTGCGAAGAATGCGGCAAACTATCAATCAGCAAATTTAGTGACACTATCAAGCAATGTAAAAATTGCAAGAAGTATGCGGCAAAACTGTCTAGCGTTAGTAATGGGGCAACCACTGCTGAGTTGGCTAAGATATACAACCTATTCGACCTATACATCCAGTATAGCAATAGCGAGGGAATGGGCATAGGCCAGCTTGAAGCGGCTGCTTGTGGAGTACCAGTTATGTCTACTGACTATTCCGCAATGGAATCCATCGTCCGTAAAATTGGCGGATTCCCAATTCCACTCAGGGCAAAAGTCCTAGAGCTTGAAACTGGGTGCTATCGAGCAATTCCAGAGATAGACGAGGTTGTCTCCTATTGGAAGATGTTTTTCTCTTTACCGGAGAGTGATAGGGCGGCGATATCTGAGAAGACTTTGTCTGAGTACTCTCGCAACTTCAATTGGGACGAAGTAGTCGGAAAGTGGATGATATCCCTAGACCATTCCCCAAAGGGCACTTGGGATAAACCATTTAGACAAATCAAGCTTCCAGATGATAAGATCCCCGATTTTACCAACAATAAGGACTTTCTAGACTGGGCCATTTCTACCTATCTGCCACATTCTAGATTGACTAATTCCTACGAGGCCAATTGCCTACTCAGAGATCTGAACTTCAGATCCTATAAGCCCAATCCTTGTGGTTTCTTCTACTCGGAGAACTCTTACTTTAATAGGGTTCCTTTTGTAGATTTCAGCAAAGACCACGTTATCAGAATGTTCAAGGGCAAGGCTGAGACATTCAATTTCTGGGAAAGTGTAAGGTGTGGCAAGAGGAAACTACAATCGGAGGACTGGCTCAATGATTAGTACAACATGTAAAGACTGCGTATTTAAGGAAATGCACGGGAAAGTACAGACTGGATGCAAACTACTTATTCTAGAGCGATTCAGAGATGCAGGAGAAGAGCTGTCTAGGTATCAAGACGAAGATTCCACCTTCTACAAGGTTGATAGACTTTGCATGTGGCGAAGGTCTGAGCCAACCGAGGATATCGAAAAAGATGTCTATATCAAATCTAACATTGTGGTAATGCATGATGAAGGTGACGATCTGGACCAAACCCTAGAAGATATCTATAATCTTGACACTCCCAAGCCTCCGAGGGTTATAGTATGTCATACTACCAAAAATCTGCTTGAGGGTTACGACAAGTGGTCTAAGAAATTTGGCCCACAAAGATTCTCCTGTATCATGTTGGTTGAATCTCTATATAGCGGCTCTGGATGCGATGAAGCGTTTAAGAGATCGAAAAATGGCTGGATCTTTTTCATCAAATCTGGCGATAGAGTAGATAAAGATATGCTGAATGCTCTAAACTACTCTGTGAACTACAAAATGAGTAAGCATTTAGCGACTACCGGAGTCGTTAGTTATATGGCGGTTGCCTACAAATTACTCAAAGGACAAATGGGAAACATCCACGAGACATTGCTCGAAATAAATGGGGCTACAAAAGACTGGAAAGAAATCTATGAAGATTATCGGCTATACATTTCGGGACAAAGCTCCTAAGACTAGTCCATTTGTCGACGAGGTCGTTATTCTCAAAGAGTATAGCGAGCTACAAGGCGACTATGCGATAGACATAACTCTGGGTGAATTGGCAGAAGATCCAAGACTATGGCTTAAAGGAGCTGGAGCATACTATGGGGATTACTTTGATCAGTATGGTACGTATTCTCTTCATAGTTTGTTCCCATCAATAAGGACAACGTATCCCGGAATACTCTATAAGACATCTCTACTGGTGGAATGCAAAACCAAAAACCCACTAGAGGAAATCTGCAAGAATAATGTGATTTCCTATATTCCTCGCCCAATTTTTAAGATTGTAATATGAGCACCTATATATTGCTTTCTGCTGGGGCAGGAAGGTCTATGCAGACTAGAGGGGCTAAGGCCCTATTAGAGTATAATGGACTTACTGTGCTAGACCATCAGGTCAAAACTATACAGAGGTTTGACAAGAAGGCAGATATTCTTGTCGTAACTGGGGTTGGTCATGACAGGATCGTCAAACACATCAGTAAAAGAGAGTATGACATTCGTGTTCTATTCAACTATAACTACAAGTTAACTAGCCAGACTGAGAGTCTCAGACTGGCGATAAATGCAATAAGGCACGACGCATTCTATATCATTCATGGAGACATGATTTTCAACGAGGCGAGTCTGTGTTGCTCGAATAGGTCATCTCTGGTGCTATCATTAAATGATGACAAGAAGAGTGTCGGAGTCGCATATTCAGATGGAGTGGTTATCCATTTGTCCTATGGCCTGCCAGAAAAGTGGGGCCAAATAGCCTATATCTGCAAAAAGGACTTTCAGATCGCTAAAAGAACGATAAACTCGTTCAGAAACAACAAGATGACTTTTGAGTACATCAATATGCTCTTAAAAGAGATTACGATGTCTATTGTCTATGATGGTGTTAAAACATTGGAGATAAATAAAGACTATGAAAACGCTAGTGATAACATCTAAAAATGACTTTAGAATTCATACCCTGATGGCTCCACTAAAGAGTCTTATGGAGGTCGGATTCATGGCCAAGTACGATGGCCAATCAGTTTCTGATTTCGGTGCAGACTTGGTATTCACTGATGAGCCAGAAAAGACGCCCGGAGCATATGACCTCAGCAAAATTGGCTCTATCCGCCCGTTCATCAATCTAATATCATATACTGAGCCGCACAATACGCCAAAATATGAGTCTGATATCTCATACATTGGTCCAATATCCGATATGGACTCTTCATTGTTGGACCTATATCGACTCGGATACAATGTGAGGAACTTCTTTGGATCAGCTTCTCTTTTACCGTGCTATTCTGGCTCTATCCAGATTGGCGAGTGTTGGTCCATCTATAAGACGGCTAAAGTCTCGCCGATTCCTAGATCAGATATTGGATATAGAGAGCTGGACATAATCGCCGGAGATGGGAACCCCCTGAAGTTTTCGACAAAAGAAGATTTCATATCTGAAGCTATCAAGGGGGTTAAGGGCAAAAAATTTAAGCATACTATGTCCAAGTCCAGCATTTTTGCTGGTCATACAAATTTTGACAGACTTTCTCAGATCGTTCATGATCTAGGATTTTCTGCAGTGGCCAAAAAGATATTAGAGGACAAAAAATGCTTGGTTTAATAGTAGCCGATACTAACTTTTCAGAACGATCCATAATGGTGTTCGAGGAACTGAACAAGAAGGCTAGGGGACTGGGCGAAGCCTCTCTCTTCTATGTGAACTTGAGTTCTCAGGTTCTGCCAGCCGATTTCTCCATCATGAATATCACAGAGATCGCCAATGCATATGATTGGACTCTAGTGGCGACTTGCCTAATGTCAGCCGATATACTCAAAATGACAACCATAAGGGCCAAAAAAGCGTATTATATGATGGATCTGGCCTTTTTGATGAAGCCATATGACTTTGTCAAAACATACGAGACGCTATCTAAGCTGAAGCTCATCGTAAGGTCCGAGCATCACCAAAGGTTCATCAAGAACCTATTTAATCTTGACTCTATTGTTTTACCGTTTGAGTTGGATAAGATATGCAATACGCTATAGTTAATTCGGAGAAGCTCCGCTTCTCCTATTTGGATGAAAAGAAGTCTGTTCCAACCATCGCTGTTGAAATGGGCACCAATGAAACCAAGATTAGGCGAGCCCTAAAGTTTTTGGGGGTTCCAATCCGCTCCTATGCGGAAGCCCAGAGTGTGGCAATCTCTCAGGGGATCGCTAAGCATCCCACCAAAGGGAAAAAGCTCTCCAAGGAAACAATCAATAACATTTCAGCCCAAAGATCAAAAGCTTGGCTTGACCTTCCGGAAGATGAAAAGCAGAAGTTCCGCGACCTGAAAAAGGAACAGTGGAATAATATGACCGAGTCAGCTAAAGAGAATCTGAGATCCGCAGCCTACGCAGCAATCCGAGAATCAGCCGAAATTGGGTCTAAGACTGAGAGGTATGTATCTGCCGCTCTTGAAGAAGAGGGCTATGGCGTAATCATCCATGCCAGAAATCTCATACAAAGTCAGGCTCTTGAGGTTGACATGTTCATCCCTGACCTTAAAACTGCTGTTGAGATTGATGGGCCGTCGCATTTCGAGCCGGTTTGGGGACCTGATCGGCTTAGAAAGCAGCAGTCTGCTGACACCGCTAAGCAGGGATTGTTGATGAATAATGGGTACGCCCTGATCCGAGTAAAACAATTGGATAGAAGTATGTCTGTTAAAAGGATGAAGGATGTTTATGAGTTAATCCTGTCTGAACTTAGAAAGATTGAAGTTGAATTTCCCCCACTCGGAAAGAGAATGATCGAGTTGGAAATTAAAGATGGTGTTACTAGGAAGATTTAGGCTATAATAGATCGAGGAAACGAATGAGTACTGAAGAAAAAACAGTTCCAAGTTATTTATCGCCAGAATGGCATGACTATGTCATGACATTTTTCTCTCAAAATGAGTTGATGGATGGGAACCCTACTACTGCTGGTCTTCGCAGGGTAGCGGAACTCTTATTGGGAGAAATCGTAAGTAGTAAGCCAATCGAGACTTTTCCAGTAAAAGAGAATGGACCGGGTAGAGCTACAGTAGTCTACGAGGTCCAATTTGATTGGAAATTAGTTCCGGGGGATATCTCTTCACTTACGACTGGAAAGATCAGAACATATGCTGACGTCGCAGACGTCTGGCATGGTAATACGGACCTTCTCTTCTGCTCCTACGCACCAGCGACTGCCTCCACCCGAGCAGAGGGGAGAGCCCTCCGCAAGGCCTTGAAGCTCCGTGGCGTGGCAGCAGAAGAGATTTGTAAACTTGATGTGGCCAAAATTATGGCCGAAGAAACAGTCGAGAAGATTTCGAATGAACAAATTAGTTTCATTGATAGTCAGTGCAAAAAACTTGATATCAATGTGGTCGCCTTTATTAACTCTGGGGAGAAGCAATATCGCAGCATTTACGACGTGACGAGAGATACAGCAGCAAAGATGATCAAGAAGTTAACAGAGTTAAGGAATGACAAGACCAAGATTGATGAATCAATTAAGGTCTATACGGATTGGCGATAGTCGCTAATTCACAAATCAAATTTTCAAAAGGCGAAGCAATGAGCAGAACTGATACACAAACATCCAACAAGATCAAGTCCCCTGTTAAGTACTACATCGAATTCGGTGGTGCCGAAGGGATTTGGGCCTATTGGGACGGTGAAAAGAATGTGAGGTTTGATACCCTCGAATTCGTGGTAATGGATATTCGATCGTCAATCGGTGGCTGGAGCGATTCTAACAATTGTCGCATCCACTCTAACATCGTCAAGAGTACTAAGTCCCCATTCTCGGTTAAGGCCGGGAAGGTAGTACTTGTTGAAGGTCCATACGCGGACATTAAGAATGAAGTTATCGCCGCTGGTGGTAAGTTCGTGACTAATATCTTTGCGATGGCTAAGATCGATGAGGTTTGGACTCCGGTAGACAT
>Ga0208975_1001119_pt1 | contig 11787 bp, 15 predicted proteins | sample GreLakmeER78MSRF_FD_187700 | JGI IMG/M metagenome (GOLD analysis project Ga0208975, IMG submission 187700) | Freshwater lentic microbial communities from great Laurentian Lakes, MI, USA - Great Lakes metaG ER78MSRF (SPAdes) | ecosystem: Environmental > Aquatic > Freshwater > Lake | place: Great... | reverse complement strand
GTTCTGTGAAATCTTGATAGACGCTCAATGGTGCATCTCCATCAATATGCGCTTTGCACCGCCTAGCGTCTTGGCATAGGCAAGCTGGCCGTGGACAGTAGCCGCACGGAACATTCGCGAGTTATCTTTGTTGAGACGGCAGCGGTTGACGTATCCAATGACCTTATCGAAATAGGTCAGTGTGTATGTCTTATCTTCGTTCTTGATGATCTTTATCACGGTCTCTCCTCCGCAAATCAGTTGGCGAAGGAAATATGCCCGCTTTCTATAAAGAGCGCAAGCGTCTTTTACAGAAAGCGGGAATTATTTTTTATTGATCTAGCAATCCGCCAGATAGATTGGCTGGAGCTTGAATAGATGCCTGATAGAAAGCTCGCTCTAGTTCAGACATAGGTCTTTGGGTAATTGGCTGTCCAGAGAGCATAAGATTTCGTGCGCTTTCTGCGGCCCCCATTGTCCTTGTCTTTGCTCCATACCTACCTAGCTCGCCCGCTCCATAGGCTAATGCCCCAAGTGCAGGGTTCAGTGCCGTTACCCCCACCAAGGCCCCCCCGCTAACAACTCCGCGTGGAGCCATTTTGCCAGCCATCCTTAGCGCGTTTGTTAGTGCGCCACCCTTGGCTACAGCTTCAATAGCCTTACGCTCTTCAGCGTTGAAGCCACGCATTTCTGCTTTGTTTTTTGCAAGCTGTCTAAATTGAGTTCTGACCGCATTCTCCATCCCAGATGCAGAATATTGCGGAGCACTAAGTTCAGCATTCCTCATTATTTCGTCAATCTTCGAAGACTTTGCCTGCCTGCTCCAAAGCTTTCTTCCTTCATTGAAGGCTTCGATCCCGGTTTTTGCCTCACCTTTCCCGATCATAACATTTTTAGCCGGGTCAATGGATGAAACGTAATCATCAAGTTTGTTGACAAGTCTGCGGGACAGATCGCGCTCGCTGTTGACGGTAGACTCTCCTACACCTTGTAAGATTTTCCTAAGATTATCGAGTTCGCTCAAGGACACTGGCTTGCCAGCTAAGTTTGAAATCCTATCAAAAGCTACATTCGCCCTTGGTTGCAGAAGTGGGTCCATTGAAAAGTTTTGCGCAATTTCTTTTGCACCAGTCTCAAATTCCTTGAAGCTCTGGGGCTTGATGACGACGTCTTGCGCTCTGGCGATTGCATATTGCTCATTTGCCGCAGCGCGCAAAGACTCTGGAGTTGCAACGCTCTTTTGAGTTGTAAGTCTAGATATTATTGGGCTCACAAGAGCGGAGCCTACCCCCCCAGCTGCGGCCCCCAATGCTGTTCCAGCAGTAATATCCGTGTCTCTACCTGTGGCCTCTAAAGCTCCTATAGCTCCACCCTCTGCAATGCCAGCCCCAATACGGCCACCAGTTGTTAATGGGGCTGCAACCTGAGAAAACATCCCGGCAACTCTTGGAGCGTTTGCGAACTTTGCGGCAGTAGCCAAAGCGCCAGATGGGCCGCCCGCCATGACAAGAGGTAAAGCCCCAGCAACACCAAGCGGTATCTTAGCCGCTAATGGAACATTTTCTTCCGCTGCTTTTGATCTCCCTCTCTCTAGCTTTAGTAAATCTTCGTACTTGCTGATGCCCTGCGGAGCCCCAATTCCTGTAAGTGATCCCATTTGCGCAGCAAGTTTATCTGCGTACCCAAATGTAGCAAAATTAGCAGCCCACCTTGCAGCGTCATCCAATGCCTGCATGGCTCCCCCAGCTGGCGCTGCTCTCATAGGTTCCTTTTCTCCTACTAACGGGGCTGATTGAAACCATTCCTGCCCACCAGAAGGCTGTGACGCAGGTTCCTCTACAAGAGAAGCGTTTTCCCACCAATTAGCCATTTGGCTTTCTCCTAACTTGCCCATTCGGGTCGATAAATAGCGAGCCCGGCTTCAGCTTGGCATATTCTTCCTGCGTAACTTTAACAGGAGCCCCGTCTGTTTGGGCAGCCTCCTGAGGCTTTGGCTTATAATCTTCCCCATACAGTGACTTATAGTTAAGTTTAATGTTTTCATTATATTTCTGTAGAGCAGACTTAATCGTGTTAAGCCGCTTCTCTATTTCTTCTGGAGATTGGTTTTGGTTGATTGTGCCAAGAGTGGCCTCAATCCTATCAAGCTCTCGGACGGCAAGAGCCCCATATCCTGTCGCACCAGTCTGTGACTGGGCTTTCATTTCTTGAATTTTGGAAGCACCAATCGCGGCCTTGATGGCATTGATTTGCCCTGCCAAATTAGTTGCGCCCTCCGTGATCCCTTCTAGCCTTGACCCGATTGGTCCGGCAACAAACCGCCCCCCTTCCTTTAGGCTTTTGAGAGCGTCATCAACAATGCCACTGACAATATTTGTCTGCATGTCTGACGTTTCAATTCCTACTTGGGCTTTTGGCTTATTGGCGATTATCTCCTCTTGGCGCTTGGCCCTAGCAATGCTTGACTCACGAACTCCCGGCAACAATCTGTCTAGTGTTTCAGTTATGTCTTTTACAAGTTTTGGATCCCTCGCAACGCGAGGATCATTCAAAGCTGATTGGTACGCTCTGATTGTCTGCGAATCCTGAGGAGACGTGCCGGGAGGGACAGCAACAGATGAATAGATAGAAGCACCAGCAGTAGGAACTGGCATTTCTACTGTTGGGGGAGCTACCATTGGCGCTGTAGGGGCAGGCATCTCTTGGGTTGGGGCGACTGGGAGCTGGCCGCCTCCGGCCTGTCTTGAGAAGGCTTCAGTCAATGCTGCCTGACCGGGCTCTACAGTGGCACGCTTAATAATTATTTGTTTGGAGATTTCCCTTAGATCCTTTGCGTTGCTTATTCTTACAAGGCTCTCAGGAACTCCAAGCTCCCTTGCAAAACCAGCGGGATCAGATTTACGTCGAGCATCAATAGCCAGAAGCTCATCGCGATCTAGCTTACTTTGCTCCATCTCCCGCATCTTCTCTTGCATCTGTGCGCTCATCAACGCACCCTGCCGAGCCTTGTAGATGTCGTTCTGAGCGCCGCTGCCGATGCCACCAAGCTGGGCAAGATACTGGGCGCGCTGTGCTGGGGATTGCCTCTGCCCTGCGGCAAGGAGCGTCGATCCAAGCTGACCCAGTGTCGAGATCATCATGCGACGTTCTTCATCAGGCGTGTAGCCGGAAGACGAGGGTCCACCTGTTTGACCGCCACCAAGCAGACCTGCAAGACCAGAACCTACGCCCTGCGCCGCATCACCGATGCCGCCGAGTAGACCACCGAGAAAACCTTCAGCCATTTTTAGCCTCCAAGAAGCCCTTTGACGTAATAATCATTATACGGGTTGCCTTCCTCATCGCGATAGGTTCGAGCCTTTAGCTTGCTCAAGTCGCCACCTGCGAATTGGTCAGCATATTGTTGCGGTTCACCCATATTAGCATACTGGTTCAGGAACTTAATCACATTCATATTTACCGGACCCTGCATAGGAGCAGGCGGTCCTTGCATAGGAGCGGGCTGTGCAGGTGCTGCGGCTGGCTGTTGCTTTGGCACAGGAGCAAGTTTACCAAAAGCAAATCCACGCCCAGCATAAGGAGGGGCTTCCCCCTCCTCAAATTGCTTGGGGTTGGCCTTGTACCCCTTTTTAATAAGGTCTTCCAATAGCTGTTGGAGCGCCTTTGGGTCGGGGGTAGGGCCAGCCATGTCGTTTATCCTTACTTGCGAAGTGCGACCGCTTCGTCGGAATGATAGATGCCTTCACGGATCGCGGCTTCAGACTGCCCGCCATCTCTGACGCCGATCCAGTAGTACATGCCGGTCAGGTCAGGCTTACGGTTCAGGCATTCCTGATAGATATTGGCGATCCACTCGGGCGCATTATCAACATTGTATACCATTTTGCTCTCCTCATCATCCGCAGGTTTGCGGAATTTCGTGTGGCTCATTCATTATAGTAGGTAACGACCGGGGCGTTTGCTGCCTCTATCTTTGCAGCTCTCGTCGGGGCATATGCTGTACCTTCTTGCGACCCAGCAAGACCAGAATAAATGTCTGCGATTGGGGTGCCGCTATTGAGCAATCCCTGCCAATACGAAGCCCCGGCCAAGTCTATATCTCCGGCAGGTCGCCCAAGATAATCGGTATACCCGGAAATAATCTGCGGGCTGATTTGGTTTGCCGCCAGCAGGCCGCCTGTCGTACCCGGTGTTACAGCTCCAGTGGTGCCGGGGGCAACAAACGGTGTGAGGCCGCTGTTTGTAACAGTCGGATTTGCCGCAGTGAACTTATCCTGATCGGTAAGTGCAATGCCGTCCTTAGACCTTTGCGCGTTGATCGCAGACTGCAACCACGACGGGATTTGCGTCTGGCTGATGTCGAGGCGCATCTGGGGAGATACGATTTGTTGATATGTCGCTGGTACGTCAGACGGGCTAAATTGCCGGACCATACTTGGCAACGCCGCCTGATATTGAAGCGCCTGCTGAAATGGGGATAGGTTTGCAGCCTCCGGGGAACCTGCGAGGAAGTTCTGCAATGACGGTGCAGAATATGTGCTGTAATCAACAGCAGGCGAAATCTGATTGCCGATCATCTGCGACCCATAAGGCACAGACCGAATCCCCAACCTGTCCTGCTCCGTGCTAACGTCTTGCCTGAATACCTGATTGCCGGGGGTCACAGTGCCGGGGGGAACTGGTGTACCGGGTCTTACAGCCATTTTCTTAAATTCTTCAGATCCCCTGATGTCGCGTTCAACATCTGCAAGGGTTCCACCGCCAGACAGAACAGCGTTGCCAAAATACTTCAGCCCTTCAACGTCAGCATCTCGCCCAAGAACGCGCTTGTAAATGTCATTGATCTGACCGGCGAGACCTTGCGTGTCTGGAAACGATCCACCCAATAACCCGCCACCACCGACAGCAGCAGGGGCAGCAGTCTGCTGGACAACTGGGGCTACAACGGGGGCTGCCTGCGCCTGCTGCGCCTCTGGTGACGTAGCAAGAGCCTGCCGCACATCCGCAAGCGTCCCCGCCCCGGAGTTAACAGCGTTGGTAAAATACGCCAAGCCTGCGGCATCTGGCGCGCGGCCAAGAACTGATGTGTATAGTGCGGCTACGTCTGCTTCTGTTGCCATGTCATTTACCCCAAAAGGCCGCGTATCCCGAATATGGATCGCTTGAATATCTCATCATCCCACTTGCCGCGATGCGTTTCCGCTGGTCTCTGAACCCACGACATATCTTCCTTCGCAGCACCAGCTTTTGCAAGTGCGCTGCCCAATGATGCAAGGCCGCTGGCCACACCTGCTGCGCTACCCATGCTGGGCGCATAATTCTTAAAGCCCATATCGGTGGCTGCGGCTGCAACCTCCTGCTGGTAGGGCAGTGCTGCTCCAGAGAAGCCCGGCTCCGTGACCTCGCCATACTTGCGTGTGTCGATACCCATTGCGCTGGGGACGGTTGCTTGGCCCAGCAGACCACCTGTCGCCTGACCTAGCAATGACGGGATTGCAGTCGAGCTTGTCCCCTGTCCGGGGTATTTCGTGCCAACTAAGCCAAAGGTTGCACCGCCAAGGACATCTTGGGCAAACTGCCCCATTGGGCTAGATGCTGCTGATGCTTGCTGGGCGGGTGCCGCTGTTGTCTTAGGTGGCTGAGTTCCCTCGAACTTTGCCATAATCTGCTGGGCAAAACCCGGACCAGTTACGGCCTCATCCCCCGCGTTCCATAATACTGCTTTTTTGCCGACCACTGATGTCGCAGGCCGATCTCCAGAAGCCAGAAGCTGTGTTGCTCCGCCTGCGCCTTGCTGATGAGCCAGATACAGCTGTGCGGCAGACGGGTTTTCTATCCCTGCCCTAGCCAAAACTTTTCGGTTGTTGACGGCCAATCTAGCGGCAGCATCAGCCGAGGCTTCAAAGCTATATGGGTCTCTTAAATTATAGTCCTTGGCGGTGTCTGGCATAAACTGAAAATGACCAGCCGCGCCGGAGTTTTTGTTATAGAGATTTTTGCCGCTGTTGCTTTCAATCTGCCAAGTTCTAGCAAGGTATCCAGACGGAAGGTTGTACTTCCGCTCTAGGTTCGCCATAATTTCATTGCGATCCATAACGCACCCATTGCTTCTCGATCTCGGCGTCAATGACAGCCAACCGCCGCAGCATCTCGGTCTTCTTGTCGCCCTTCAGGTTATACACCCGGTTGCGGTTGTCATCCAAGTACGCTGTGCAGTTCCAGCAATCGCGGCCTGTTTTTTCGCCAGCATCGTAGCCGGGCGGCATGATTGCATCCACAGACTTCAGGTAGTCGAATACCTGCTCCTCGGTCCAATCCTGTATCGGCATAACGTACTCGATGCCGTCTACAATGCGACCGTGCCGGGCAGCAGACTTGCGCCGGTCGTCGTTGCGCTGGCCCTTCATGAGATACTTGATGCCAAGCTTGAGGCAACCATTGTACAAGGGCAGCCAGATATTGGTCGCGCAGCAGTCCATGTTTGATTGCATCAACTGGCCTTCGTTGCCGCTGATGATCTTGCCAATCAGTGTATTCTCAACCGGCAGCACATCGACAGGCCATCCGCGCGCTGCGATGTTGCCGGGCTGGTCTGACTTGATGTGCACGAAATGCGGAAGACGCTTTTTCCAGCCTTCCATATATTCAATCATCTCGGGATATGCCGCGCCCGTATCCAGCCAGACAACATACAGATTGTCCCACCTGTGCTTGTTAAGGTACAGGCAGGCCAAGCTGTCTTTGCCGCCGGAAAACTGGAGCGCGGTGTCGATCATAGAGACGCCAAGATGGACAGGGCAGACGATGCAGCGCCAAGACCAGTCATCAGGCCGCTGCTCGACTCGCCGCCAGATTTCGTCTGTGTGTTCGTCTGGCCATATGGCGTGATGCCGAGGGCTTGGATCGGTATCTGCAACTGCTGCAATGGGAACTGCTGTTGCTCAGTGTAAGCCTGCTGCGCTGCTGCGAGTTCCTGCTGCTGCTGCTGCTGGATGGCCGTCTGTGCCGCAAGTGCGCCAGTTGCGCCTGTGAGAAAAGATTCCTGCCCTGCGCCTGCAAGGCTGCCAAGCGTCTGCGCACCGGTAAGCCCAAGACCTGCGCCAGATATACCCGCAGCCTGATTGAGACGTTGCGCCTCCATCCGGCGACCGATGTCGCCCTGTGCCGCAGCCTGCGCCTGTGCGAAGTTCTGCCCGTAAAGCTGCGACGCCAACTGGCCAGCCTGTTGCTGTGCCGCTGCGTTGACGACGCCTTCTTGGATGCCGAGACGCGAGCCGCCAAATGCCCGGGCTTTAATTGCAGCCTCTTGTGCCGCGTTCAGCCCTGTCTGGCGCTGCTGGTTAAGCGTTTCGAGCGACGAGTTAATCACGCTCTGCGTATACGGGTTCATGTAAGGCGACAGGTCTGTATTGGCGAGCTGGCCAGCTTCAACCTGTGTCGGTTGATACCCGCCAGATTCCGCAGCCATCTGCTGGGCGTATGCGTAGGCTGGCTGCGACATCGCGTAATTGTTGGCGATTGCCCCAATGGTGCTGATCTGACCGGGGGCCATTGCAGCAACACGCTGGCCTGTGTACGGCCCCGGCATGTATTTGGAAACATCATAAGCCGCAGCAAGGTTGCGCTGGCCAGCAGCTTGCACCCATTCTGGGATTTCAGTCTTGTTAACGACCGTCTGGGGTCCACCGCCACCGCTCATGTTAGGCTCCTCGTATAAACTGTGTGGGTCGATTGCCAGCCAAACTGGGGTTCGAATTTCTCCCAACCCTTCCGGGCTGTGGCCTGCATATAATTGCACTCATGCTTGCGTGCGAACTTCTCAACCTTGTTGTGCAACCGTACCACAGACTTCAACTCTCCGGCAGCTAGAAAAATGTTGAGGTATCTAGCTTGCGGGCATTGCACAATCTCGGTGATCGCCAGAGCTTCTGGGTTGTAGAATATCTGGAACCGGCCATGCTCCAACCCATCCACGATGTCTGGCACGGAATAACCGCCGCCGCCATGCTCCAGCGCCCTCTCCAACCGTGCTATCAGGTGCGCGTGTTCCATCAGTATGTCGGCGCTCCGGTTTGACCAAGCGGCACAGATGTCGTTGTCAACACTCCAGCATCCGTTACCTGAACCTTCCACACGCTGCCATTCGGAGCCTGAAGCAAGATGCCCTGCACAGCTTCGGACGTGTTAACTGTGCGCTGGAACAACCGCTCCAGCAGGGAGAACGAAAACCGGAAATACTCGCGGTCGTAGCCTGTGGGCGGTGTTGGAAGGTTAACAATCATCGACCACCTCCTGCTGTCATCTCAAGCCGCATCTCGCCAATGGACCACTCGCCATCCTCGGTTGCAGCAATCTTTACCCTAAAGTCACGCCCGGAAACGCGCATGTCGGTGTAGCCAGACGGCCTTGGGTTGTACGGGCCGCTTGTCGTCTCTGCGCCCTCTGGCGTGTATGACGAGAAGAACGTCAACTGTGTGCTGTCGTAGCCATACCCGCTGTCTGTGATCGCCTGTCTGACGTGGCTGATGGTGTTACCGTTCTGCACGTTGATCGAGCCAGTTTCGGCAAACCGGGCAGTGGTGATCGGTGTGCCAGCATTCGTCCAGCCATCTTCCTGCTGGTAGATGTCATTGACCTCATCAGAGGCCAGCGGGAACTGGAATACGCCAGAGCCACATGCTGCCGTGCGCGTCATGGTATCGGTGATACCCCACCATTCTTCTGCGTAGTTGAAGTAAACGCATTTGTTGGGGACAGCCGACCCTTCGGACGGATACCAAAACCATGCTTCCGGGAAAATGTTGTTCTCGGAACCATGCGTCCACAGACCGCCAACCTGCGGGTCAACGTCGTCGAACACATACGAGCCGACTGTGCAGGGAAGCGGGCGAACTGTGCCGCCGTCATAGATAAAGAAGCTCTCGCGGCCCATCCACACGCAGCGGCCTGCAAATGTCGCAAATGCTTTCGGGGCAATCAGGCCGCAGCCAAAGCCGATGCGCTCAATCTGATAGATGAACGGCGCGCCGATGTACCTCATCAGCCATGCTTCGTCCTCAGTCCAGATCAGCGTTCCCTCGCGTACCGGGGCGCACATTGTGATCTTGTTTTGGGTATCGAGGTCGAGATAACCTGCCGTGTTCGTCGGGTCTGCAAAGTCCCAGTTGGTGTAGTCTTCCTGATCGGACCACGCCACACGACGAGTATTGCCACCTGCGCCAATGAGGACAGCGTGACGCTCCTGCGTGACAACAACGCCACGATTGTCGATTGGGCATTGCTCTGCCGCAGTTGCGTTTGCTGTACCGCCTGTGCCTGTGGTGTTTGTGCCAGAGTTTGCATAAGTGAACGTAAACAGTGTCGGCGTTGACGTGATTGTATATGTGCCGTTCAGCAAGGTGACAGTGTTGCCTGCAATGACGACGCTTTGCCCTGTTACGAACCCGTGGTGGTTTGGCGTAGTAACAGTCGCAACATTGCTCAACCTAACAATGGTGACGATTGTGTTTTTCCCCACCTCACCAGCCGTAGGTTCTCCATCGTTCCAGTGCAGCAGACGGCCATCTGAGGACGCCACAGCCAGAATGTCTGCGCCCCAGTTGTCGATGGTCCATGAGAATGTTGGCAGGAAGCTCTGCGTCGGGTCACGCGGGTATGTGGGGTCAGTGTCTAAACCGTAATAGGTGTCGCCGTAATCGCCTGTGCCAAACGCACCAAAGACACCCGCTGCCGACCCGGTAAACCCTGCTGGCGTGATGTCTGTATAGGTTGCGCCATTCAGGACGAATAACTTGTCTTCACACCCGATAGCGCAATAGATGCCGCCGTTGGTGCCTGCCCATGGGAATAGAGCGCGAACTGTGCTGGACAATGGGGTGGATGTAATACGCTCCCAGCCGCCAACAGGCAGCAGCTTGCCAGCACGCCAGCGGATCAGATTGCCGTCCCAATAGCGGTTCTTCACCTGCAACGGGGTTGCGGCTTTAACTATGCCGGGCGGGATGCTGATTGGTGCCAGAGCCATTGTTTATTTCCCACAAAAGCCTTCACGGCGCGCATTATTAACCTTTACCTCGGTAATGGTTTGAGGCGTATCCTTGGCAGACCAAGACACATCGCGCCACACAGCACAGGCAACTAGGTCAGTCCCGCCTGTGCCCGTCAGACTCAAGCAACCGCTCAGGACTAACAGCAGCGGCATCACCAGCAGCAATCGCATCTTGTGTCCTCTTTAATGCCTCAGATGTTGCTTTTGCCTGATACTCGGTAACGGCGTCAGATTTGATCTTAACATAAACGCCGCCAAGAACCACCAGCAAGACGCCGCCGATGACAATGTACCGCCCCAGTGGGCTGAACAGCAAGGTTATCATGCGCCCTCCTCATCAAGCCTCTGCTTGCGGAAGTACCAGACAGCAGCCGCAGCCGCTATGATGACGAACAGGATCAGGATTGTCGGGCTGAGGGAACCCAGCAAATCGCCGCCCTCGCGTACCATTGGCATGACTTCCTGCACCACTGCAATCGTGCCAAGGCCACCTGCCGCCACAGCCGCGTTGGCTTCCTTGGATTGCGTGATCGACTTGGTTGCCTTGGGCTGGTCAGGCTGGAAACGGGCTTGCGATGTTGGTACGGGAGCCTCGGTATCTAGGCCACGCCACAACTTGACCTCGGCACGCCTGCGACGAACCAGACCCGGCAGCTCTTTGCCCCCGCCCTTGGTCCATTTCATGAACTCGGCTGGGACTTCATCGAACTTGCCAGCGTTGACCTTTTTCAGCAGCGTAGACTTCTGCAAGGCTCCGACGCCAGCATTGTAGGCAAAGTCCACCAACGCATCGAATTGGTTCTGCGTAATACCGATCTGCACCAGACGCTTTACGCCGTCCTCATATTGCGTCAGGTCGCGCTTCAGAATGTCTTCGGCCTGCTCTTTGGTAATCACCAACTCGGCGTCAACTATGGGCTTGCCAGCAGATGATGTGTGGCCGTAGCCAATAGTCCAGACAGCCGCTGGGCACTTGTACGCCTTTAGTCTAAGACCCTCAAACTCTTTGACCATCTCCAGCCCGGCTGCCGACATTCTCATTTAACTGCTCCTACTTCAAACGTCAGGTTTGCGTGATCGGGGTAATTCATCAAGACTTCGCCTTCTGGACACTTGTAGCGTATGTGCGCCAGCAGCGTTGCCCTACCCGGATTTACCTTGGCGGGGTCATCTATGGAAATTGTGTAGCCAAACTTGTCGATCTTGTCGGTTGCCGGGCCGGAAAACTTGGCTATCGAAGGCGTTGCCTTATGAACGATGTATCGGGCGTCTCTGACCTCAAGGTAAAACTGCTCCACTGAGCAATCGTCTCTGATCTTGCGACGCGCAGCGATGACGGAAAAGTCTCCGTTGGCAGGACCGCCTTCAATGCTAAAGTGCGCAGGGGACCATTCAAGAACAGGTTTTCTAAACAAGCCCATCTTGTCAGTTGCAGTGTAGCCGCCGCCGACCATCGCAAACAGAGCCGTGACGGCTCCGATGGATTTTGTTGTGCGGTCTATATCAAGCATCTGCTCACCTAGTTCATAACCACTGCGAGAATAAACAAGCCCGTCATTATGCCGATTGCTGCTGCAAAGATTAGGACCAACTGAATTACATCTTCCCGCATTTGCTTGGCTTCACGGGATTTCTGTTCTTCAAGCTGTCGTTGCTGCTTTCGCACGCGGATGACCTCTTTAAGAACTTCCTCCCAGCCGCGTACTCCGTAGATTGAGATAAAGTCATTCTTGACCTTCTCTGCCCACTCTGCCGCCTCA
>Ga0208975_1001118_pt1 | contig 11793 bp, 9 predicted proteins | sample GreLakmeER78MSRF_FD_187700 | JGI IMG/M metagenome (GOLD analysis project Ga0208975, IMG submission 187700) | Freshwater lentic microbial communities from great Laurentian Lakes, MI, USA - Great Lakes metaG ER78MSRF (SPAdes) | ecosystem: Environmental > Aquatic > Freshwater > Lake | place: Great... | reverse complement strand
CCTCTGTATTTGATGGGATTTCTTGGAATAAATTTTCCTTGATATAATTGTTTAGTGTATGTCATAAGATGTTATAAATAATGAATATACACTATTTATCATAATAGGATTTACATTTCAAATGGCAGTACCCAATTTAGATGCTATTAATAATGCTTACTTAGCCGGTAATACTTTAGGTCAAGTTAAGCCGCGCGGCGCACCGCTACCGGAGTTTCTGCTCAAGAAGCCGGTGCCTAATAATACCTTAGAGGAAATTCTAAGGCGTGCTACTAATATAAAAAACTTTGAATCTCCAAAAACATTTCAATATCCCTTTAAACTAGAAGAACGCGAAGAATTTGTACACAGCGTTATTTTTTACATTAATGCTAGAAGTAATAGTAGAGTAGGTACGTCTGCACTCACTAACTATGCCGATAATCGCTATTTTGATGCCGCTCAACAAGCTCTCAGAGAACAAACTTCTAAAGAGAATCGAGCAGATGCAGCAAGTGCTGAAAATGTAGTTGGAGCAATTACGAAGACAATTATCACAGCCGCAACAATAAACAGGGGAATATCTTTAGCTAAAACCGTTACAGGAATAGATGCCTCATCTGCTGGAAGCCTGGCCAATCGAACTGTCGGCGCTGTGCTGGGAGGTATCGCAGCTTACGCTGGAGCGGATCCTTTTGCTGACGTTGTAGCTAAGATCGCAACAGATGTCACTTCAACTGTAAGATTGCTTTCTGCAATTGAACTGTATGTCTCAGCACCTCCTTCTGCTGAATATGCTGCTGAATGGCAAAACGTTGATCTGGGTGTCGTTGGAGGTCTTCTGTCACAAGGTTTTGATGTGAGTCTTGAGAATATATCGGCAAACATTGGATCTTTAGGTGAATTTACTGCTAGAAGCATTATACAAGCAGCAGCCACGATTCCTAGAGAATTAGGAATTTCAGGCGATCTAGGTGGTGCAATAGAAGCAACTAGTAAAAAAGTAGCAAATCCTTATAAAGAACAATTATTTAAAAATATGGGATTTCGTTCATTTGGATTTTCGTACAAATTCAATCCAAGAAATGTTAATGAATTAAATTCAGTGATGGAAATTATACAACTTTTTAAATATCACATGCATCCTGAAATAGATCCTTCTAGATTATATTTAATATATCCTTCTGAATTTAATATTGAATATCGTTATAAGGGTGAAAGAAATGAATATATACACAAAATTTCCACATGTGCATTAACCAATGTTAGAGTTACTTACGGCAGTTCAGATTTTACAACATTTTCTGGTACAGGCGGCGCCCCTTCTGAAATTAATTTAGACTTGACATTCTCAGAATTGGAAACTCTTGATAATAGTAGAATAGGAAAAGATTGGAAGGATAGTTATTAATGTTTTTTAAATCAATGAAAGGACTAGTATATCCAATACACGACAACCAGATTGTGGTTACTGATATATTTAAAAGAGTTGGATTAAAAACACCTGTAGTGGGTAAATTAGCATTAGAAAAATATTATATTGATGACGGCAATACGCCTGAAGATATCGCAAAAATATTTTACAACAATGTTTATTATCATTGGGTAATTCTTGTTGTTAATGACATAGTTAATGTTTACGAAGAGTGGCCTAAACCTGAAGCAGCTTTACTTGATTATGTAAGAGACAAGTACGGTGCTGCCACCGAAAACTATGACCATCACTATGCTTTGGCTGAAGATACTTCTATTATTGTTGATTATGATGCTGCTAAAATAGTCAGTGGAGAATATGTTGCTATATCTAATTACCAGTATGAATTAGAACTAAACGAAAACAAAAGACAAATTTCTATATTGAGTCCAGATTATTTAAAAGAGTTTGTAACACAATATACTAAATTGATGGCTATTTAAAATGTCATATAATGATGAAATTTTACAAAAAGCGGGTACAGTATTAACAGAAGAAATAACCATCTCTTTAGTAAATGGTGAGGTTGTTGATTTAGTTAATTTTGTGGTCGAATTGAATTTATATGAAGACATTTTTTCTCCCTGCTTGACCGGCAATCTTACTATTGTCGATTCTGCAAATTTAATATCCGAACTTCCAATATTAGGTATTGAATTCATTACTATCAAATATCGGACACCAACATTTGAAAATATTCCTCAAAATGTTATCGAAAAAACTTTTCAACTATATTCCATAGAAAATAGGTCTCTCAATGGTGATAGAGAAACAATTTATACTATGAATTTTATTTCAGTTGAAGGTTTTATAGATCAAGTAGAAACTTTAGTACGTTCTTTTTCTGGGACAACTGATGAAATTGTAAGTAAGATTTATAATGACTATATTGTTAAAGATAGAAGAATAGATACTCCTGATAAAAAAACTTCATTGGTTATTTTTGATATACCGCATACAAGTAGATTGAGATATATTTCTAATTATTGGTCGCCTTTTAAAAATTTATCATTTATCGGTAAACGAGTTAAAGGTAATACACTAAACAGTTCTGATTATTTCTTTTATGAAAGCAACAAAGGCTTTTATTTTACTAGTATAGAAGGATTAATAACACAGCAACTTGCAACCGGACATTTTGAAGAATATGTAATTGAGGTTCAAAAGAACACCACCCCTAGAAGAACTTCTGGTATTTTATATAAAGGTGTTAATGTTCCTCCTGATATGACTAGATTAAAAAATATAAAGATGCCAAAAACTGTTGATGCTATTGAAGGCACCATGTCTGGATATCATTCTAATTCAATTAGAGGATATGATTTAACGACAAAAAAAATGACAGAATCTACTTTTGATTTTAGAAAACAAAATGCAGCCTTTGTTAAAACAGATACTGGTATTGCATTTCCTAATGTTCCTAGTAATCCATATGCATACTCACAATTTGTAACATACAACACTAGCTTGTATAACGATTATGGTGTTACTGATCATTTAGGAGATTTGCCAGCCGGACATCCAGCACAATATGTCACAGATAGAATACACTATAGAACATCATACATAAATTCGTTTAATAATTTTAAATTTGAAATTGAAATACATGGTAGAACTGATATTGAAGTTGGCATGTTAATACAAATTTTATATCCCTCTGCCAGAACAAAGTTAGAAAATGAAAATACTCCAGAACAAGCATATGACCAATTATTATCAGGATCATATTTAATAACTGCGATACATCACACTTTTAAGTTTGGTGAGCATTCTATACTTGCTGAAGTTGTAAAAAATGGATTGAATAAAAGTCTTGGAGAAAACAGTGAATGAACAGACCAAATTTTAAACTCTGGTTAGGTGTTGTTGAAGATAGAGCAGACCCAGAATACTTAGGAAGATACAGAGTAAGAGTATTAGGTTATCACACTGCAAATCGTGATGTATTGCCTACTACCGATTTACCGTGGGCAGTTGCTATCATGCCAGTAACGTCTGCTAGTATATCAGGAATAAGTGATACGCCTAGTCTAGTTGAAGGTTCTACAGTAGTTGGTTTTTATGCTGACGAAGATGATCAGATACCTATAATTATGGGTTCTTTGGCTGGAATGCCTTTGCAGAGAATAGATGATCCTTCTATAGGATTTTTTGATCCTAAACACAGGTATCCTCGTGACGGAGAAGACGCAGGTTATAACGCACTCGGTGAACCTGATATATCAAGACTAGCAAGAGGCAAAGATGCTGAAAAACATGCTAGTCTAATATCAAAAAGACAAACCATTTCTAAACAAATACCCATAGCAGTTTCTGCTGTGGTTCGTTCAGTCGGTGGAGATAAATACTCTTCAAAAGAACAACCTACATTTTGGGATGAACCTCATCCTAGATTTGGATCTACAGATCAAGGAACATACACCAAACCTGGTTCTATTCCTACTTTTGAAGCAGGTACAACATCGGTGTATCCTTTCAATCGAGTAGTTGAAACAGAATCTGGGCATGTATTTGAAGTAGATGATACACCAGGTAATGGTAGAATACATGAATATCATAACTCAGGTACATTTTCTGAAATTCAATCTGACGGTAAAAAAATTACTAAAATAGTCGGTGATGAATATGAAATTACTTTAGGTGATAAAAAGGTTACAATACAAGGTTCTTGTGATGTTACTATAGGCGGCAATGTTAAATTATATGTGCAAGGTGATTTATATACTGAAGTAGATGGTAATCAATTTACTACAGTAAGAGGAGACCGAGTTACTAAGATTGGTGGTAATGATTTAACTGAAATATTAACAGATTCAAATACTCAAATAAATGGTAGTAGAGGTCTCAGAATTAGTGGTAATGATTCTGAAACTGTAACAGGAACTCAAACACATTCTGTTGGTGGAACTAAAACAACCACAGTTGGTGGGAATGTTTCTGAAACTCACGCTGGCAAGATGACTACCTCAGTTGCAGATACTTATAATATTTTGGCTGTTGAATCTATTAGTATAGCATCAGGTGAAAATGTTAATATAGGATCTGGTGGAGATTTAATAATAAAATCTAATGGTAAACAAGAAATTGAATCTATTAGCTCAACACAATTACTTAAATCTTCATCGACTCAAACATTAACATCTAGTGTTACAAACATAGGTCAAAATGTTAATGTTACTGGTACATTAGATGCTTCAGTAGAAGTTAAAGCAGGCGGCGCAGATATTACATTAACTGGGCACAAACACTTAGGTGTTCAAACAGGTGGCGGCACATCCGGTGTGCCTACAATGTAATTAGGAGAATAATATGAGTTGTGGACCATCAGAAGGACTATTAAAATTAGCAGATAAAATAGAATCTGCTAATACGGCGTTAGACAGTGCTATTAATGGTGTTGTAAGTGGCGCTGTTGGTGGATTAAAAGCAACAATACTTGCTCAACTCAGTGCTGTAAAGGCAAGTTTGAAATCTATGATACCTGAAATAGATTTCCCTAAAATTCCAGATAGTTTGCAGAATGATATAATTTCTTTTGCTCAAAAGATAATTGTCACTAAACTTGCAGGTGAGGCTTTGCAAAATGAACTTACAAATTTGAAAACTAAATGGAGTGGAGTTGATTTAGGTGATCTAGATTTAAATGATCTACCAAATCTTTTAAGATCGGGTGCTTTTGATTTGGCAAATATTTGTAAAATACTTCCTAATTACGAGTTAGATGGTGCTGAAGTTATTTTGAGAGGTACTCCAGTATCTTTTCCTGAAATAGATGCTGCTGCAATTATAAGAGGCCACCGATTGCCTGAACTACCAAAACCCAGTTTGACTGTAGACATAGAACGTAGAAGAAGAGAAGCCGGTGAAAGATTTCTTAACATCGTGCCTCCATCATTATACACTGAGTTATAAATACATATATGGCTCTTTTAACTAAACAGATAACCAAACTTTACAAAGACTTGGATTTAGCATTTACTCTAAATTCAGTTACGGGTGATGTTGGCAAAAAAATAGATGTCAATGCTGTTTCACAATCTTTAAAAATTTTAATATTAACTAACTTTTATGAAAGAAGATTTGCCCCAGAAAAGGGAGCAAATTTACGAGGAATGTTATTTGAAAACATGACTCGGTTACAAGCAGAAGTTATGTCTAAAGTGATAACAAATTTAATAGAAGCATATGAACCAAGAGCTGTCATTGAAAATATAGCGGTTATTCCTGACTATGACAAAAATTTATATCAAGTTTCTATCTATTATTATGTTAGGGGATTTACCCAACCACAAGAGTTTAATGTAAACTTACAGAGACTAAGGTAAAAAAATGCCTCAAATAAATGTAACCGAATTAGATTTTGATAATATAAAACAAAATTTAAAAACCTTTATGCAATCTCAAGCAGAATTCTCAGACTATAATTTTGAAGGATCTGCGTTGTCTGTTTTATTAGATACCTTAGCATATAACACTCACTACAATGCGGTTCTTGCACACTTGTTAGCAAACGAATCATTTTTAGATTCTGCAATAAAGAGAACATCTGTTGTGTCTTTAGCTAAAAATTTAGGATATACTCCTCGCTCTAGAAGATGTCCTATTGGAACAATAAACTTTACTATTACACCTTCTGGTGCATATACTAGTAGTACTTATACTTTACCTAGAGACACTGTTTTTACATCATCGTTAAATGGCACTACATATACTTTTGTTCCTTCAGAAGCAGTCACTGCTACTTTACAAGATGTTTCAGGTACAGCTAAATTTGTTTTTTCTAATCTTAAACTGAAAGAAGGCAAAAGAATAACAAATAGTTTTCTAATTACTACTAATAAAGAATTAGACCCTATTATTATACCCAACAAAGATGTAGACACTTCTACTTTAAGAGTTAGGGTTCAGACATCAGGATCAAATTTTAATATTGAAACGTATGTATTACATACTGGTATTTTAGACATAGATGAAACTTCAAAAGTTTATTTTCTTGAAGAAACAATAGAAGGATTGTATTCTATTACATTTGGTGATGATGTAATAGGTAAAAAATTAACTGCTGGCAATGTTGTTATTGTAGATTATATAAACACAAATGGAATTGCTGCAAATGGAGCAAAAACTTTTACTTGTTCAGCAACTTTAACAGGTGGAGGTGAAATTAAGGCTTATAGTGGAACTGTTGCAGCTTCGGGTGGACAGAATAAAGAAAGTATAGACAGCATTAAAATTAACGCTCCTAAATATAATTCTGCTAGAGAAAGAGGAGTAACTGCCTCTGATTATAAATCTTTAATATTGGCGAGTAATGAAAACATTCAGTCTTGCTCAGTGTGGGGTGGTGAAAGTAATGATCCTCCCGTTTATGGTAAAGTTTTTATTTCATTAGACCCTATAGCCGGTCAAATTATAACACAACAAGATAAAGATAATATTGTAAGTAACATTATTGATCCAAAAGGATCTATTGCAATTCTACCTGAGTTTGTTGATCCAGAGTACACATTTATTACATTGAAAGTATCAGTTGTTTATAATGCTAATGCAACATCACTTACTTCTGGACAACTTTCTTCTTCAGTATCAAGTGCAATTTCAACATTTTTTAACACTGAACTCAATATATTAAATAAAAACTTTTATTTTTCTGCATTGCATACCATTATTAAAGGTGTTTCTAATTCGTTTGTTTCAATTAATATCATTCCATCTTTACAAAAGAGAATAGAAATATTAGATTTTGACAGAGATGTGAATTATACTTTTACTTTTAATTCTAGAGTACAACCAAGAGAATTACATAGTACCTGGTTCGATTACACCAATAATGAAGCGACAAATAAAGTAAAATTACAAGATGTTCCTGATGCAGATGTTGTTTCTCCTGAGTATAATGGATTTGGTACTGTATTTTTACAATCTGAGTCTGGTTCTAAAATACGAGATATAGGAACAATTGATTATTCAACGGGCAAAATTACAATTCTTGCTATGAGAGTATCTGCACTTTATGGTAGTGAAGACTCTATTCGTGTAAGTATTAGACCTCACGATAATGTTAATGATATATTAACAAATACCTTAACTAGAACTACTCCAGTATCTACCGCAGCAGTTATACCAACTCCTGCTAAAAATACACTATTGGCATTGGATGATACAGTATTAAGTTCAGTAACTGGTGCAAGAACAGGTCTAGAAATAAACATGATACCTAAGACAGAAGGTTTCTAATGTCCAATAGAATACCCGAATATTCTAGATATGTTTCTTCAATCACTATTACAAATGGTGGTAGTGGATTTAGTACTGTTCCAACAATCACATTATCAGGTGGTGGCGGAACTGGTGCAACTGCAACTGCCACTGTATTTAATGGTATCATACAAACAGTAAATATAACAAATATAGGTTCAGGTTATACTACATCACCTACAGTAACTGTAACAGGCGGCGGGGGATCAGGCGCAGTACTAGTTGCAGTATTGTCTTTTGCTGCATTACCGACAACAGAATATCAAGAAATTTCTAGTTTAGGTATTAAATATACTTTACCAGAATTTATCAGAGAAGACTATCCTGACTTTGTAACTTTTTTAGAAAAATATTATGAGTTCATGGACCAGACAAATAATCCTGGTAATCTTTTACTGAATAAACGATATTACGATCTTGATGATTTAAATGATGCTGAATTAAATAAAAAAGCACTAGAATTTGCTAAAGATTTTCCACAGGTTTTAGCAATAGAAAAAAAGAAATTATATAAAAATATTAAAAGTTTATACGAGTCTAAAGGTAGTGAGAGATCAATCAAGGCATTTTTCAGACTAGTATACGATGAAGAAATAGAATTATCTTATCCTACTCAGTTTATTTTGAGAGCGTCTGATGGTATTTGGCGACAAGATAATTCCGTCAAAGTATTATTGGGATATGAAGATCACAAACCCACTGATTTATATGCTAAAGCAGTAGATATTGTATATTATGAAACTACGGGATATTCTGGAACTATCCCTGATCGTAGAGCAGATACTGTAGAAAAGATAATATCAACTGCGGTTGTTAGAGCAAATAAAATTGCATATACAACTCCAAGTAAGTACGAACTATTCTTAGAACTTCCGAGATCAGTGACTAGTATTCCCGGTCCAGGAGCTGGCGCTGCTGCTACTTTAACTATTGTCAGCGGTGTAATTACAGCAGTAACTTTAACATCTGGTGGTTCTGGATATTTAGCTGCTCCGGATGTAATTATAACAAGTACTGGTAGTGGTATTAATGCAGATATTATAGCTATTGTAGAAGATGGCAGTGTTACTGGATTCACTATTAACAACGGAGGTTCTTCTTATGTTAGTGGAACCACTACTATAGCATTTAATGCTCACTCAATAAATTCAACTGTCGCAACTAGTGGTACTGCTGGTCAATTTACTTGTGGTAAGTCTGCTATTGCTGTTGGTGATTTAGTAACAATTACTGGTACATTAGGCGGAACTGGAACAATTACTGGTTATACTACCGGTACTGTTTATAAGATTTCTGCTATTACTGGAACTTTACCTGCGGTAACTGGTTTCACTTTAAAAACTACAGATGATATTGCTATTGTAACAACAGCAGGTACACTGACTGGATTGACGTATACTGTAAAAACAAATAATTATTATGAAACAGTTATACTTTTAAAAGATGCGCCAAACACAGAAGCAAATATAAAAGGATATTTAACTAGATGTTTAACTTCAGTAACATCAGGCGGCTATGCAAATTATTCAGTATCTAGTGTTACTGTAACGGCTGGAGGTTCTGGTTACACTAGCAATCCTACTGTTGTATTCTCAGGCGGTGGAGGTTCTGGTGCGGCAGCTACTGCTGTACGTGGAACAGTTACCAGCATTACTGTAACAGCAGCGGGTTCTGGTTACACTAGCAATCCTACTGTTACAATATCAGGTGGCGGAGGTTCTGGTGCTACAGCTACCGCCACTCGTACAGGTACTACAGTTACTGGTATTACTGTAACGGCTGCGGGTTCTGGTTACACTAGTAATCCTACTGTTACAATAACAGGTGGCGGAGGTTCTGGTGCTACAGCAACTTCTGTACGTGGAACAGTTACCAGCATTACAGTTTCTAATGAAGGATCAGGTTATTCATCAGCACCAACAGTTACTTTTACTGGAGGTGCAGGATCTGGTGCTACAGCTACTGCTGTAATAGAAGGCGATGCGGGATTCAAAGTAGATGATGTATTTAGTGTTTCTCAAACTGAAAATGATCTTTCATACATTAGAGTTGACGAAGTAGATGCAATTAATGTTCCTACTTCATGGACTATTCTAGCTCCAGGGTCTGGATATACTTCAGCGTCTACCACAAATACTATTACATCAGATACTGGAGAAACTTTACAAATAACTTTGAATTCTGATTATTTGTTTGCATATGATGGTTACTATAAAAATGATAGAGGCAAATTATCTAGTTTAAATATTTTACAAGACAATTTTAAATTTCAAAATTATTCTTATATAATTAAATCTTCGCTTCCTCAATATATCTGGAATGATGTATTTAGAGAACATATGCATCCAGCAGGAAAAGAAGTATTTGGTGATCTATTTTTAATATCTGATTTAGATATTTCAATTGAGTTTAGTACCACTGGATTAAAACTTAATGAATTTATTACGGAAGATTCAACAGATACTGTTGAGATAATAATAAAAAGTCTTACTACTACACGAACAGATAGTGCTACCAACTCAGAAATTTTTAGTATCTTAATAGAACGATCTTTCACAGATTCTAGTGCTGCTAGTGATGTTGGTTTTCAGGATTATGTTGCTACTGATTATTTTCTTGAAGCATATTTGGGAGTTATTGGCATTGAAAAAACCGTAGAAAAATCACTTTTAGATTCTTCTATAACTAGTGATGTTGCTAGTATAAATACTAGTTGGAATAGAAGTTTTGAAGATTCAACTGTTGCAACAGATGATAGTTTAGTACTAGAAACAATTTGGGCAAGAAGTTTTGAAGATTCGGCAACCTCTTCAGATTCTGGTACCATAACATTACTCAATTATATCGACCTAACATACTTTTCAGAAGATTATGTTGGTGAAGTTACAAACATAACGTAAACTTATTGGAGAAAAAAATGATTAATACTGATGAATTAAAAGTTACAGGTAGTGTTAATGTAGTAATTCATGATGAGAGTGGAAAGCAAAAAGAAAATTTTACTATTCCTAATCTGGTAGTAACTACTGGTCTTGCTTATATTGCCTCTCGTATGAAAGATACTACTGCAACAGCAATGACTCATATGACGGTGGGTACCGGTAGTACAGCGGCTGCCGCAGGTAATACTGCGTTAGAAACTCAACTCGGATCTCGCGTATCATTAACATCAACCACAGTTACATCTAACTCAATTGCATATGTTGCATCATTTGGAGCTGGAGTGGCAACCGGTGCGTTAACTGAAGCAGGTATTTTTAATGCTTCTACATCTGGCACAATGCTTTGTCGAACAGTTTTTGCAGTAATTAACAAAGGTGCGTCCGACACAATGACAATCACTTGGACAATTACTATTTCTTAATAGGAAAATAACGTGGCGCTGTTACTAACAAGATCAGGGAAAGTAGAATTAGCTAGGTCTTTTCATAGAGATATTCAAAACTTGAATGATTATGTCTATTTTACAATTGGTAGAACAACTCCTTGGGAGGATGAACAACTTCCAGAAGATGCTATTGACACTAACTATTATCTAAATGAGTTTAGACGAAATATTATGTTTGTTCAAAAAATTACTTCTGCTAACATATGCCACTTAGCTAGAAGAATAGACTGGACATCTGGAACAGTATATGATCCTTATGATGATAGTTATTCTGAAGATAATACAGCCGAGTCTGGAGCCACTAATTTAGCAGATGCTAATTTTTATGTTTTGACTAATGATTTTAATGTGTATAAATGTTTAGATAATAACAATGGTGCTCAAAGCACTACTAAACCAGAAGGAACAACACCAACAATTATTGAACATGATGGAGGTGGTCAAGATGGTTATATTTGGAAGTTTTTGTTTCAAATATCTCCAGCAGATCGAACTAAATTTTTAGATTCTAATTTTATTCCTGTAAGAAAACTAACAGGAAATCCAACGTTTGATGTTAACGGTGTGCTTGATGCATTAGCAATTACTGCGGGCGGTTCAGGATATAGCACAGCACCTCAAGTCACTATCTTAGGAGACGGCACAGGTGCAGGTGCTACTTGTACTATATCTGGAGCAGGTGTGGTAAATACTA
>Ga0208975_1001117_pt1 | contig 11799 bp, 6 predicted proteins | sample GreLakmeER78MSRF_FD_187700 | JGI IMG/M metagenome (GOLD analysis project Ga0208975, IMG submission 187700) | Freshwater lentic microbial communities from great Laurentian Lakes, MI, USA - Great Lakes metaG ER78MSRF (SPAdes) | ecosystem: Environmental > Aquatic > Freshwater > Lake | place: Great... | reverse complement strand
CTCGTGGCCGACCGAGCCATCCGCCCCTACGTTCCTTTCCCAAGCCGCTCTCGGCTTCACCGGCTCTGCCACGATCAACAGCGTCTCGACGTTCCAGATCCGCTCGTTCTCGATTTCCGGCGACTTCGCACGCTCCATCCGCTACGCGCACGGCAGCTACTACCCAAGCGTACCGATTGCCGATGTTGCAACGGTCAATGTCAACTTCTCGCTCTACGAAGAGGACACCAGCGCACAGGCCGCGCTGCGCTACCTCGCCCGCACCTTGGGCGTGTTCGATGTGTCGCTCGTGATCGGCGAAGACGCGGGGAATATCCACACATTCAACATCAACGGCGTATCCGTCGATGGCGCGTCCCGTGACGAATCGGGCGCGGAGAACATCTTGAATTTCTCCGGCGTGGCGTCGATCACCGCCGGCTCCCGCGACGAACTCCAATACGTCGCCACCTAACGATTTATGCACTCGCTCAAATCCAAATTCACTGAAGCGTCGAAGAAGTATCCAGGCGTGACCTTCACTGTCCGCAACCTGAACGCAATGCGACGGGCGGAACGGGACGCGGCCATTGCGTCCCACCGCCTGGAGTACAGCCGCCTGATCGCCGAACGAGCGACGCAGTGGAAGGCGCTCGCCGGGGAAGATGGCACGATTGAAGAGCGCAATGCGCGCGTGAACGCCCTGCCCGTTGATAAGCGCCTAGCGATTCTCGAAATGGATGAGAAGGCGCAGCACATCTACGAGCGCTTCATGCTGCCCAACGCCATCCGCGCCGGGTTTATCAGCGTCGAAGGGCTGGAGTTAGACGGTGTGGCAACGCCAAGCGTGGACGACCTGCTATCTGGCGCACCCGATGACCTGATCGAAGAGATTTACACGGCGTGCGTGCGCGGCTCCGGGTTGACCGAGGACGAGGCAAAAAACTAGCGACGGCGTGGCTGTTCGCCCGGGCGGGCGGGTGGTCCAACGCCGATCTACAATGCGGGCAATGTAAGCGCAAGCGGCTTTACCTGATGCGCAACTGCCGCCATTTCCCCGACCTCATCCAGATCGGGCGTACCCCGTGCTGGACACCACGGGCGAAGGATAAGGAAGTCCAAGGGTACCGGAATTCCGAGTGCCCAACCTCGTACATCACGCCCGAGAGCGTCTGGATTCTTGAACTCGTCAACACCCACACGGTAGCGACGCGAGACACCGGAGCAACGCTTTTTGGCCCTGATTCGGGGAAATGGCCCGCATGGTGGACCGATGCCCTGGTAGCGGTCGCCAGCGCGCGGGCTGATTGGGACCGGACGGAGATAGACGCGAAATAAATGGCCGCTACTCAAAGATTCCAACTCGTCGTCGAAGCCCAGGCACGGGGGGATGCGGAACTCGCGCGCCTGTCCGCAACCGTCAACAAGCTGGGCGACGAACTCGCGCGCGCCAACAAAAAGATTGCCGATGACGCGGTAAAGAATCAGGTCCGCTATTCGGACGCGATGAAGCGCATGAAGCAGGACACGGAGTCCTCGCTGGGCGGCGCGTCGAAGGTGACATCTGATGGCGCGGCTGGCCTCGGGCGCTATGCGACGGCTGCACTGGGCGTCTACGCCGCGGTCAAGACGGCGGCGGCCGGGTTCGACACGTTCATCCGTGGAGCCGGCGAAGCGGCGTTGGAAATTAAATCCCTTTCGCTGTCCACCGGCCTGACAATCAACCAGGCGGACAAACTGCGCGCCGCGGCGAACCTGACCGGGTTCGACATCCGCAATCTGAAAGAAGCCGCGCTCGATTTGTCCGTTGCGCTGAAGGACACGGGCGGGCAGGGCGACCAGACGCGGCAACTCCTGAAGCAACTGGGCGTATCCGCCTACACGTCTACCGGGCAGACGCGGCAGTTGAACGACGTGCTCCTAGAGACGTTCGACGCGCTGTCGAAGGTCCAGGACACCACGCAGCGCGTGAACCTTTCACGGGTGCTTGGCGGCGAGGACGCGGCGAAGAACGTACAGCCGCTTTTGGCCGGCTATCGGGAAGCGAATCAGCTTGCCGAGCAGCTTGGGTTTGGCACGCGCGAAGGGCTACTGAAGGCGCTGGACGATAGCAACAAGCAGTTGCGCGCATTTGATTTGCAGTGGGAGATCATCAAGGGCAAGCTGGCGGAGAAGATCGCGCCGGTGATCGTGCCAATTCTTCTGCGTGTGTCACGACTTGCCGCGGGCGACACATCCGCACTGCCGGGATCGGCGTTCTCAAAGGGCGCGCAAGACGCCGAAAATGAAGTCCTGGCAAAAATGTTCCCGACGATCGACGGCGGGGCGGCACTCTCGCGCCTCGCGCCATCCACTCCGGGGCTAGACACTGGCGGCTTAACTGCCGGTGCCGCGATGTCCGATCGGTTCCGCCGCGGCCAGCTTGGCGGCGAAGACGGCATCAAGGCGCGTTTAGAACAACTCGGGAAGGAACGGGCTGGTATCGCTTCCTCGCTGGCTTCCGGCTCACTGAGCAAATCGGCGTTTGAGCTGCAGAGCAAAGAACTTTCCCGTATCACGGCGGAGCAGTTGGCGCTCAACAAGCAAATCGAGTTTCTGCAAAAAGCCCGTGCCGGCGCCGAGCTGGTCGTCAACTCGTCCGATCTCATCAACGCCAACATCGGCGCCGGGATCACCGTGGGGCGCGTGCCCTCTCTTCGGGGCCGAGCTACCTCCTTACCGGACCTGCCCGAGTTCATCAGCACGCAAGCTGATCGCAACGCTTTCGATTCCAGTAACCCCGGCGCGGATCAGGCGGCGACATCCGCCGAACTTCAGCGGCAAAAAGACCAACGCGAACGCGAACTCAACACCTCCTTCGCGCGCCAGTTCGTGCAATTCGAGGAACGCAAAATCGAAATGCTCACCGGGCCGGGCGGCGAACTGGCGGCGATTCAGGAGATTTACGACCTGAAGAAATCCGGGCTCCAACAGGAACTCGACTACGGCACTGAAGTCTTCGACCTCACCCAACGGCGCCTCCAGATCGAGCAAGAGCGCACGCTCGCAATCCTGAACATCCAGCGCCAGCGGCGCGACGAAGCCCGCGGCCTCGCCTCTGATTTCGTCGGCTCCCTGCAAGACGGCAACCCGGCCGGGTTCCTGAAGCAGCAGGGCAGCCGACTCCTCAATCAAGTCGGCACGAATGCCCTGACGGGCACCTTCCAGCGCGTCCAAGGCACCCTCGGGCGCATCGGCGCGGCCTCGGGCCTTGGCGGGCTCCTAAAGGGCACGCTATTGGACCCGGCCAATGCCACGCCTATCGACAAGAACACGCTTGCCACGGATCGCAATACGGCAGCGCTGGAACGCGCGGTCATCGGTTCGACCGTTGGCGCGGGCGGCGGAATGTCTGGCATTCTCGGCAAACTCGGCTTGCCCACCGGCGTATTCGGTGGCGCTGGCTCCAACCCCCTAATCTTTTCCGCAGCGCCAAAATCAACCGTCACTCCCGCCCCCGGCTTCATCGGCCTCGGCACAACCGAAGGCGGCGCAGTGGTTCCGCTTGGCGGCGGCATGTCGAAAACCGCGCGTGGCGTCGGCATCGCCGGGGCGGTAGCGGGCGGGGCCATTGGCGCATACACGCAATTTAAGGCTGGCGGCGCGCAAGGCGCGCTAAATGGATCGGCGGCGATAGCGGGGGCGGCTGCTTCAATTATCGCTCTGTCGGGCGCTACCGGCCCAGCAGCGCCCATCCTGGCTGGCGTGGCGCTCGGCCTCCAGGGTATCGCCATGATCTTGGGCGACCCGAAGAAAAAGCGCGACGCGCAAATCAATCAGCGTCTGACCGATGCGTACTACGACGAAGCCGACCCAATGTCCTATTCCATGGATCGGCTCGGGCGCTCTTACGACACGAACAAGCTGGGCGGGCTACGGGAGATTACGGTCAATATCTCCGCGCTCGACTCCCGGTCCATTGTGGACTCCCGCGAATCCATTGCGGACGCGCTTCGCATGGCGATCTACGAAGGCCACGGCATCAACCGGGCCATGCAGGAAGCGGTAGGGGCGGCGTAATGGCCTTTCCTACCCCGTTTGCCGGCGTCTCCGCTCTCTACCCGCTGACCACGGCAAAACGCTATCCAGTGGGTATCCTGAAGTTCACGGACGGCACGGAGCAGCGGTTCCGGCAGGCGGCTGGGCTGCAATCGTTCACCCTCGCACTCGACCAAATCACGACGGACGAAAAAGACGCCATCGTTGACTTTTTCGAGACGTGCAAGGGCTCGTTTGATGCTACGTGGGATCTGGTTATCAGTTTGACCACCTACAGCTATATGGCCTTCGCCGATGACAAGATCAGCGCAACGCAGGGCGAGAACGGCGCATGGTCGCTAACGATTCGGCTGGTTCAGACGCGGAAGAACTAAATGCCATCCTTCCCCACATTCGCGGGCGGCGAATCCGTCCACTTGCCCTATACCCAAGAGCAGGAATTCTGGAACGTCACCAACCGGCAACCGCACGGCTACCAGTACAGTTACAACCTCCTCGCCGCGGGGCTGAAGCGGTGGGAGATTTCGTTCAACCTGTCCGATGCCGACCTCGCCACGCTCCAAACCTTTTGGGACGCGCGCAAGGGCAACTACGAGGAATTCGGCTTCACGGACCCCGACACCGGCGCGACTACGAGCAAGTGCCGCTTCGATCAGGATTCACTGGTGGTTCAACAGATCCAACTGAACGAAAACCGCGTTTCCGTCTCTATCCAGGAATACAAATAAGTGGCGCTCACTGACATAGCATCGGCGAAAGACGCGCAGCAGTCCTACCAGCCGCTCCTACTCGCCACGATCACCTTCAACGGCGGGACGGTTTACCGGGCATCCACGCACCCGCTGAACACGGCAGAGGGCGGGTATCAGTACGGCGGCAATAACTACATCGGGCGCATTATTTCGCAGGACATCAGCGCGGTTCAGGGGTACGACGCTGGCGGCATCGACATCATTCCGCGCGTATCGCTCACCCTGGCTGATGCGGACAAGGCACTAAAAACGAGCTACGAGGATGTATATGGATTCTCCGGCGCCACCCTGGATCTTGTTTTTGTGTTTTGGGACGCTGACTCTTCCACGTTCTCCAGCGACTCCATTCTCCGTTTCCGTGGCATCTGTGACCCCGCCCAGTGCGACGCCGAAACCATTACCGTCTCCGCCATCAACAAGCTGAACCTCCAACGGCGAATGATCCCGCCCGTGCCTTTACAGCGGCGGTGTCCGTGGATCTTCCCGACGAATTCCACGAAGCGGCAAGCGGCGGCGGACAATGCGGACGATATCTCCTATGAGTGCGGGTATTCGCCCGACGCCAGCGGCGGCAACGCGCGCGGTAACTACTCCAGCGGCGTGACCTCTTACACCTCCTGCGACTACACCAAGGCGGCTTGCGAAGCGCGCGGGATGTACAAGCAAGACTCTTCCTCCCGCGTCACCGGGCGCTTCGGCGGTGTGCAATACGAAGGCGCAACGGGCGGACGTTCACGCGAGTATACCTCCGGCAATTGGATCGATATTGCCAATAATCCGAACGAAGCCCGCTACGGCAACCCGATTCCGATGGTTTACGGGACGGCCTGGGTTGACGCGGTGGTGATCCAACCGCAGGGCGACGGCAATTCCACGCGATTCGAGGCGATTGTTTGCCTCGGGGAAGCGCAGAGCATCTTGCGCGTTGTCGTCAACGATACTGAACTTCAGCCGGCCACCGACATTACGGGCGGAACGAATTACATCGTCCGTGATCCGCTAATGCGCTACAACGTCGTCAACCGTGGCGATCGCGACGGCGCGCCGAACCTTGACACCCCATGGAACGGCAACGGCGACCCTTACGGCTCCATGTGCGCGATTCTTTGCGTAGTCCCGCGCCGGGCGGCGGAGGCCACGTCAACCCCCCGCGTCCGCGTGCTGGTCCAGGGTCCGAAGCTGCGCGTCTATACCGACGTTTCCACCTACTCGAAAACCTACACCGATAGCCCGGCGTGGGTACTCATGGACCTCCTTACCTGGGCGGGCGTCGGGTACGATGAACTCGACCTCCAGAGCTTCATCGACGCGGCGGCGATCTGCGCTGCCTCGGTCACCTACACCGACCAATACGGGGCGTCCACCTCCCACGCGCGCTACGCGTGCTCTCTCGTTCTCCGCCAGCGTCGCAGCGCGGCCGATGTGATTCGCGGCGTGCGGCAAGGGTGCGGCGGAATCCTCGTGCCGAACTCGACCACCGGGAAACTGCAACTCTTCATCGAAGGCACCCTTGCCAGCCAGCAGCCCTCGGCGGTCACGGGCTCGAATTACAACACGGCCATCTCCTCGAAGTCACTCACCGGCAGCGTCACGAACGGATATGCGGCCTACGATTTCACGAAGTTCCTGGGCGGCCGTCAGTCTTCGTTTAAAGTTCAGACGCAGCCGCTCGCCAGCACTCCAAACCGGGTAAGTTTCGGATTCGCGAATAGCGAGCGCGATTGGGCCGGCGACTCCGTTTCCATCGCCGATACGGACGCGGTAGCGCGGAGCGGGCAGGAGATCGCGGAGCAAATGGAAGCGGACGGCGTGAACACGCTCGACCAAGCGAAGCGCATTGGTGCCCGGCGCCTCGCGCGGAACCTGTACGGCAACGCCCGCGCGGATGCGGGCGGAACGGAAGTCTATTCCTGGCTCGACTCGTTCCGTGCGGTGCGGTGCCGCGTGGGGCAAATTGGCCGCGTGTCTAACGCGCATTTCGGTTTGTCCAACGTCCTTGCCCGCATCACTCAAATGCGACCCTCCACGAATTTCGAGACGGTCCAAATCACCGCCCAGCGCCACAATGACGACTGGCATGTAGACACCTACGGGCAAGCCGCTGACCCTGAACAATCCCTCCAGGCTCGCAATCGCCTCGCCCGCGCGGCGTACCCGTGGGGGCCGGTGGGAATCGCGCCCGATGCGGCGGACCCGATGTACTCGGAAACCGACCAAACCTTCACCCTCGCCGAAGCCCACGAAACGGCGGCGGACGGCACGATCATCACGAAACTATACCTCTCTGGCGCGTGGCCAGTGAACCTCTTCACGGGCACCCCGCCCGATGTTGGGCGGCAAGGCACCACAGCATCTACAGGCGGCTCAATCCTCGGCAGTGGGCGCTCGTACTATATCGCCGTCGTTGCGCTCGATGCGTTCGGAGTGCCGTCGGCGCCGTCAAACCTCTGCGAAGTCGTCGTCACGAACGTATCGACGGCGAACACAATCACCGTTCCAATCCTCGGCTGGCCTGACGGCGCGGCGGGATACATCTGCTATGTCGGCAACTCTCCGCAGCTCCTGACCGAGCACGCATCGAACGCCAGCAGCACGCCAACGTCAATCACAATCACCGCCTATCTCGACCGCGGCAAAGGCATCCCTGACCCGGAATTTGACCGGATGCGCGTTAAGGTCAAGCGCGTGGCGCACAGCGGCGTGTGGGGGCAGCCGGTTGACGCCGTAGGCGCGGGAACACTCACCATCACCGGCGCCGGCTGGACGGTCAACCAATGGGCCGGCTACGATGTCTCCCTCCTCGGGAAAGCCGCAGGCGGCGATATGGCGGTGCTGAATTATTCAGTGGTATCGAACACCGCCGCCGTGCTGACCGTGACTCCTGACCCGGCCGGGGACGTGGCCGTCGGCGACGCGATCATCATGCGGTCAAAGCCCACGGTGGGCAGCGATGGCGGCGGGAATTATCTGTCCGACGCGCTCTGGCTCAACACGCTCGAAAACTCCGGCGCGGGTCTGGCGGTCGATGAAGAAGTCGGGCGGCTCCTCCGCATTATCAGCGGGCCTGGCGCTGGGCAAGTCTACCGGATCATCAGCAACACTGCCAGCAAGGTCTACATCGAAGGCGATTGGTTGACGACGCCGACAAGCGCGAGCCGCTACATCATCGAAGAGCCGGACTGGCAGGTGATCCAGACATCGGACAGCCTGAACAATGCGGATCTGGACGCAGTTTTGTACCTCGAAGTGGAAGTCACGAACTACCGGCAGCGTGTGGTTTTAGTCCAGCCGGTCACGCTTGACGGTGGCCAAAACGAGGCGATTGATTCGCTGTGCCCGGTGCGTGAGATTTACGTGTTCGGCGCGTCGAATCCAGCCATTGGAAACAACGACGGCTACTTCGAGATGCTCACCACGGCGGGCGCGGTGACGCCGGATCTGGCCGACGGGCTGAACCAGCAGGAAACGATGGGCGGGGCCGTCGCGGTCAACGCACCGATATATACGGGCGGGACGATTGCGGCAGGGATGCGGCTGCGAATAAAGCTCATCGAAGACGCGACTGGCGGGCGAGTACCTACGTTCAACTCGGTTTTCATCGGCCTTCAAAAGATCGACATGGATCTAACAGCCAACACCTACTCTATTTTTGACTTCGTTTACAACACGGCGGATAAGTGGGAGTACGTGGGCGGCGTGCGCGGGGCATCAATCACATGAGAATTATTTTGTGCATCATAGCGGCTGGCTTGGCGTTCGGACAGTCTCAGAGCGAAATCAAAGTCATTCCCAAGCAAGACGACTCCGCCACCGGGCTCATTCGGTTTCAGGAAAAGTACGCGAACGGGGCGAACTATATTGGCCTTCGCGGGCCTGCGTCCGTTACCACGTCGAAGGAATTTACCCTCCCCTCCGCCGACGGCACTAGCGGCCAATGCCTGACCACTGACGGCGCCGGAAGCTGGCGATGGGCGGCGTGTGGCGGCACCGTCTCTATGCCATCGTATGACTGGAGCCAAACCCCTGGAGGCTCTATTTCAGTTGGCGCAAACACCATCACGCTGACGCCTTGCCCAGCGTCCGTAGACGGCACAAACTCAGACCACTATGTGTATCTGAGCGGCGGCACCGGAACGGCTGAATACGTTCTCATTACCGGTGGCACCTGCACCAGCGGCGCGGCTACGGGAACTATTGAGTTCACCGCCGCCAACACACACACGGGCGCATGGACGGCGTCCAGCGCATCCGATGGGCTACAGGAATCCCTGTACTCGGTAGCGGACGGCGCGAAGGTCGCAGTGGTTGTGCCGGAAGGCTCGTATAACATCTACGCGACGGTGAGCGCCGGAACGCGGCCGGTAACCGTGGCCTGCACCTCTCTCGGTGCCATTTTTTCGGCCAAGTCGAACAGTATCACCTTGCTCGACTCGCGCAGCGGCACTGGTCCGCAAGTGAGCAATTGCACATTCCGAAACGATGACAGCCTCACCGGCGTGACGGCGATCTACTCAAATAGCGCGGACGGGCCATCAAGCGGTGGGGCGTTTGCTGGGCGCATTGAGAACAACTGGTTCGTCAACTTCGACAAGGCCATTCATTCAGTCACGACGAACGGCTGGCACATCGTCGGCAATCACATTATTTCTTCGCCTGGCTACAACGCAACGGCCGCGATCCACACGGAAGCCCTGACAAACGGCGACCAGGGCACAGGGTTGATCGCGGGAAATATCATGACGTGCAGCGCAACCTGCACCTATGGATTGCTATGGAACGGGCCGGGGGCGCTGCAGCTCAAACACAACAACCTGAACGGGTATACAACACAGGTCCATCTCCAGCCCGCGTTCGGCACCGCTTCGGCTACTGGCTCGACGGTGACCTGGCAGAGTGGGAACAAGTTCCGCACGAACTGGGCCGGGACCACGATTTATCTGGGCAGCACGGCGCGCACTATCGCATCGGTGGATAGCGATACCCAGATCACGACCAGCACCGCAATTGGCACCGTCAGCACGACCGACTACTACATCAACCAAAGCTCGCAAGTTTCAATCATGTCGAATAACTTCGACGCGGGCACCAATACGCAATACGGTGTGCGATGGACTGGCGCGGTGACGTTCCAAAACGCTCAGATCGAGGGCAACTTTTTCTCCAACTGGTCAGCGGTAAACAACCACCAGGCTATCACCATCGAATCCGGCACAAACCTCAACTTCCTCGGCATCCGAAACAACCACATTCAAAGCTCTGGCGGAACGGCGGTGTACGGGATTCGCGTCAAATCCGGGTATGGATACGCGGTGGAGAATAACCAGGTCGCCGGCTCGACCACTGGCGTATCGCTGGAAACGACAAGCTTATACCCGAAAGCCAGCGGCAATCAGTGCATCCTGATCGGGACCGCGTGCCTAGCATCCACGGACGCGACGGCGGAGATCATGGAGTCACAATCTGTGACCTACGCCGAGCTGGCCGCGCTGTCCGCCGCCTCCGGATCGCGGGTGTATTGCTCTAACTGTTCCGCCGTTTGCGCGACGGCGGGGACGGGCGCGATTGCCTCGCGCGTAAATGGCTCATGGGTGTGCAGCGACGGCACCAGCAGCCGATGGACGTTGAGCGGATCGAACATTTACCGGGCATCACAGGTCGGCATCGGCGCGGCGCCGGTATCGACTGCAGCGTTGTCGATCAGCGGTGGCAGCGGAGCGAATGAGGTATATATCGCAGACGCATCAGGCACAACCGCGGTGCAACTGATCGCCGAAAACACTTATGGGGTTTTAGGCACTTATACCAACCATGAGTTTCATGTGGTTACAGACTCGAACGGTCGGTGGACATTTGGATCGAATGGCATGTTCAAACCGTTCCTGGACGATATGTACGATATCGGCCTTACTGGCACGCGGGTGCGCGGCGTCTACGCCAAGTTCGGCGAGTTTTATAAAGCTGGCTCCACTTCGGCCAGCGATTACGTGGAAACGCGGAAATACAAGGTCAAGGACGCGACCGGATCGGCCGGATCGTGGGATATGCAGGCCGATATCACCGCCACGGTTTCGCAGACATTTACGCGCGACAACGTAGGTGATCCCTTCCGGTATTCGGTACGGCAGTCGAGTGGGTCACCAGTTAACTACGAGGTGCTATACGCCTCGCTTATCCCAGAAAAGCGCAATACGGGCCTTGGTCACACCGTCACCGATTCGACGTTCCCGAAGCTGGGCACCAGTTCTCAGCCATGGTCGGAAATTTGGGGGACGAACGGCGACTTTGCGGGCGATATGACTGTTGACGGCACGACTGTCGCCAATGTATTGAACTACGCCAGCGGCACAATGGCGGGCACGATGAAGCCGCTATTCGGCGGTACTGGATCAATCGGCGCGTCGGGATACTCCTACGGTGCGGCCTTTTTCACTGCATCCGGGTTCACGCTCACCGATACCACAACGGTCGGATACGTCTGGACCGCCACCAGTACGGGCGGCGCAGGGAGCTGGCAAGCGGCAAGCGGCGCGGCTCTGCCTGTCGTGGACACCACTGGCATCGCTAAGGGCTCCAGCGACGCAACGAAGATAGTGCGCTTTGAGGTGGACGGTTTCACCACCGGGACTACTCGCACGCTGACGCCTCAAAACAATTCGTACACCATCGCCGGTACCGACATCGCGCAGACTTTCACGCAAACGCAAACATTCAATGGCTCAACGGCGCTTGTGTTGAACGGCAATATCACAGGCGATTTACTGTTCACTTCCGCCAACGTCTACATTGTCGGCAACGGCACAAATTACCTGAACAATATCTACTCGGAGACGTTCACCACCTACGGACGAGTCAAGCCCGCCAGCGGCGTGACGACCGCCGATTTAGGGGCGGCAACTACCCCATTTCGCAAGCTGTGGATTGGCGATATTTCGTTCACTGGCACCATGACGCCGCCCAGCGGCACGGCGTTTAGCGGCACAAAAACCGTCCGCGCCTCTGGTGGCGCCTCGGATTGCACGCTGACATTTTC
>Ga0208975_1001116_pt1 | contig 11800 bp, 1 predicted proteins | sample GreLakmeER78MSRF_FD_187700 | JGI IMG/M metagenome (GOLD analysis project Ga0208975, IMG submission 187700) | Freshwater lentic microbial communities from great Laurentian Lakes, MI, USA - Great Lakes metaG ER78MSRF (SPAdes) | ecosystem: Environmental > Aquatic > Freshwater > Lake | place: Great... | reverse complement strand
ACCAAAGACTTTATCGAAATGCATGGAATATAGTGTAATGTAAGTCAGGTTTATGGCAAATCCAACGATCACTTTTAATACAACGTTAAATCAGGCTGGGGCTTTGAAGGATGCGAGAACCCTAAGGAATAACTTAGGGAAACCGATTGATATTAAGCTCAACACTAGATCTTTAGCTCAGCCGCTAGGAAGAATTACAGGCGACGTTGCTGAATTTACTAAGTCACTACAAGCTGCTACTGCTCGCGTAACCGCATTCGGCGCGACCTCTGGAGGTATCATTGCTGTAAGCCAAGCTATCTCTATGGTAGCTAAATCAGTAATTGAAGTAGACAAACAATTAATTGAATTAAATACATTCCTAGGGCAATCTCAATCTGGGCTTAAGTCTATAGGAGATTCTTTATTCAAAGTAGCTAAAAATACAGCAAGCTCATTCGCCGACACTGCTGAAGCTGCAAAAGAATTTGCTAGACAAGGTTTGTCTGTTGAAGAGACTCTAAAGAGAACTAACGACGCGCTTGTTCTTTCAAGAATATCTGGATTAGGAGCTGCTGATTCAGTTAATGCTTTAACGACTGCTATTAACAGCTTTAATAAGTCTGGGTTAGATTCTGCTGAGATAATAAATAAACTAGTAAAAGTAGACTCTAACTTTGCTGTTAGCGCCGCTGACCTTGCTCAAGCCTTAACTCGCGTAGGCAGCGCTGCTCAAGACTCAGGAGTAGGCTTTGAAGAGTTGATTGCTGTAGTTACCGCAGCTCAACAAACAACTGGCCGTGGTGGTGCTATTATCGGTAATGCGTTAAAGACGATCTTCACAAGGCTTAAGAGGCCAGAAGTTCTAGACCAATTACAAGAACTCGGCGTATCAGTTAAAGATCAAAACGGAGCTCTTCTCAGCGGCACTCAAATATTAACAAATTATATCTCTGCTACTAAAAACTTAGGGCAAGTAGAGAAAGCTAGAAACGATGAGTTGCTTGGTGGCGTATACCAAATCAACCAATTAAAGGCTATCACTAATGACTTAGCTAAAGCTAATGGTATTTATGCTAGATCTTTGCAAATAGCAAACTCTGCCACTGATGACGCTACAAAGAAAAACGATGAGTTAAATAAAAGTCTTTCCGCAGTTATTCAAAATACAAAAACAAATTTTGAAAAAAGAGGCGGATCTATTGGCGAGCCAATAATTAAACCTTTAGTAAAAAGAGCTGCTGGAGTAACTAATTTTCTTTTAGATAATCTTGGAGTAGATAAATCTTCTGCCGATAAAGAAGGTAAAGATATTGGAGCTACTTTTGGTCAGTCTTTACTCAAAGGGATTGGCGAAGTAGTTGCTGGCCCTGGATTAGTTCTATTCGGAGCTTTAGTAATCAATATCGGCAAAAGACTAGTATCATTCGTTGCTGACGCTTCTAAGGTTCTATTAAATATTAATTCCGCTGCCGCTAACACTCAAGCAATAGAGCAAGCGATTAATAATACTTTAGCTCAACAGCCTAAGATAACTCAAGCAATCCTTTCTGGGCAACTAACAAGAGAGCAGGCTGCTTCTCAATTGCTAAGAGTCTTTACTCTGCAAAATCAACAATTAATGTTGCAAAAAGGACTCTCTTCTAGCATAGCTCAAAGTTTCTCTAGGAGTGGTTATGTAGCTAGCCCAGAAATAGGTATTTATAAAAATACAAAAAGAAAAGCTTCTGGTTATATTCCTGCTTTTGCTGCTGAAAAAAGAGAAGCAATGTCTTATGGCGCAAGCCCTAATGTTCAGCCATACATGACTAAAGCTGTCATTAAAGGAGTGCCTCAAGATGTAGTAGTTAACACTGGAGAAACAATAATTCCAAATTTTGCTGGCGGCAGAGACACGGCTATTATTCCTAATTATGCTAAAGGAAGAGTTCCAAATTTTGCAGATCCTAAAGTGGTGTATTACAATGAAAATGCTGAGTTGAGAAAAATTGCAGAAAATCAATCCCCTGGGCAGAAATTTATGAGTTTTTCTTTTGCTACTAGAAAGGGCCTGATTGATACAGTAATAAATGCAGAAGATATTAAAAAAAGCATAAAAAAAAGCACAGATCAATTTGGTGTAAGAAGAGATTTGATAAAAGGAGCCAAGCCTCCAAAAGGATTTTCATCTTGGAAAGAGTTTTACGATGCAAGAATGATCTTGCCAATGAGAAGAAATAAAATAGATGAATCTAAAGAAGATGATACAGGATTTAGATCTAGAAGACTAGATAGAGTGGTGGAAGCTAAAATAGGAGGCGTTACATATAGGCCTTCTCCAGAATTGGCAGCTAGAAATAAATTAACTAGTTTATTCAATGCAAGAGAGCTTAGAAAAGGCGGGGTAGAAAATTTATCTAAAGTCAATGCTGCTTTAAAAGATCCATTTTTTGCAACTGCTAGTCCTGACGCTGTAGCGGCGGTTCTTGCGAAAAGCACTAGAAGAAGAAACAATCCTAATCTAGCTTCTGGATATATTCCAAATTTTGCCGCTGGAAAACCTATATCTCAAGCTTCTAGACCCAGTTCTAGAGTAGGAGGATCTACTGGGCCAAATATGGCAGAGGCTTCTGGAAGAACAAAATTTACTGACGCCATAGGAAGCGCAGTAACTACAGCTATATATTTCGCTTTGCCTAGCGCGTTAAGTGGATTTGCAAATGAAAGCAATCAATCTACAATAACCAAAACTCTTCAAGCTTCTGCGATTGCTGCTCCTATATTGGGAGCTTTAAAAGGATTCGCTACTGGAGGGCCAATCGGAGCGGTCACTGGCGCTATCGGAGGCGGTATCACTAGCGGGATCTTGCTTGGCCAAGCTAATTCAGTGGAAGGAAATGTAAAATCTGATATTTTTGAAAAAGCTAGAGACAAAGCTTTAAATGGCTTCAATAAGCTAACAGGAAATATCGGAGATTTAACTCAAACAATATCTGACTTAGACGCTCTATACGCCGATCCAAACGCAAGACCAGATGCATTAATAAAATTAGGCAAAAAAGAACAAGATTTATTAAAGAAAATATCTTTAAATAATCCTGAGGCTGCGGTAGCTTATAAATCAGCAGGAACTCCAGTAGAGAAACAAGAGGCTTTAACAACAGCAAAAGAAGCAGCCCAAAAAGAAGCTTCTATTTCTAAGAGTGTTTTAGATTTCTCTGAATTAGATAAGGCTAAGAGAGATGCGAAAGCAGTAACTTCATTTTTTGCAGATTTAGCTGGCCAATTAGACAATGAGAAAGTAGATGTCAGTTCTTTGAATGGTGGAAATTTTTTTGATTTTCTTAAGAAAGGCGGAATTGGAAAAACCGCTGGAGTGTTTTCTAACGAAGAAAGTGGAAAACAATTGACTGATTCCTTTATTAACTTCTTAAAGAACCAAGAGAAAATAGTAAATTTAAATAAAACCACAGAAGCTAAACTCGCTGAAATAAAAAAACCTCTTACAGCTTTACAAGGAAAAGTCGAAGCAGCGCAAGGATTAAGAGCAGCCGCGAAAGAAGCCAGAAGCGGATATTTAGAAAATGTAAGTAGATTTGCGGGAAACTTCGGAGAAAGAGCCGGGATAGAGGGTAAGTCTATTGTCGATAAATATAACTTATCAAGGCCTGAAAAAGAAACCTTTGCGAATAAATTATCTGTTGAATCAAGAGATTTAACCAAAGGATCATTTGCTCAAGCTGCAATCAGTAATTTGTCTGGACAATCTCCAAGCGCCGCTCTTGGAACAAAAATTCAATCTATTATAAATGCATCTCCAAATGCTTCTGCCAAAGACTTAGAAATACTAAAAAGAATCTTAGCTCAAAATATTACAAGTACTCGTAAATTAGAAAATATAGAAAAGATAACCAATATTCAAAAAGAGTATTCTTTAAAAAACTTATCTCTTCAAGAAAAACTATCTTTCGGAGGCGGAATCAAAACTTCTATAGATGCCTCTTCTAAAATAGATTCAATAAAAAATACTCAAAGAGGAGCATTGCAGTATCAATTGGGATCTTTATTTGGGTCAAAAGAAACTCAAATTGGAGGACTAGCTAACTTCGGCACAAATCTTAAAGATAAATATGCTGGTCTTTTTGAGGGCGAAGGCGGGAAGCAAGCTTTTGGGGGGATAGCTGATTTATTAACAGAGTTAAGAGCTTCTGATATTAAGCAATCTTTGTCTAGAGACGCAGCTACAGCTAGAAGTATGGGTCAATTTGGTTTAGCTGGTGAATTGGAAAGCAAGTTGAACCCAAGGAATCAAGGCCAAATTTATGACATGGCTAGATTGCAATCCGAGCAGCAATTAGGTATCACTCCAATAGGATTGCTAGGCCAAACTACTAATGAGCTAGGCAGAGCTGACGCTAAAGGTAGAGCATCTAAAATGGCAGAAGACGCAAGTCTTAAAGCTTTAGAAGATAAATTAAAACCTGAAGTAAATCGCATAACTACAGCTTTTGTTGAACAAATCAATAAAATCCAAGAGCCTCTAAAAGCTAGTTTAGAAACCGCATTCGGTAAAGGAATGGAGATTGCCAACGCGACTCTAATAGCTAAAAATTTAGATATTGGAAGTCTTTTGGGGGGGAAAGAAAGTAAATCTAAATTAGAAGAAGGAGGAAGCGCTGCGCCAACAAAAGAAGAGATCGCAGCTAAAAGAGCTGAATTAGGAAGATCTGAACCAGGATTAGCTGGTGGATTTATTCCTAATTTTTCTCAATCAGCAATTTCTGACGCTGTAAATAGAGAAAAAACAGCATTAACACAAAGAGGTATCCCGGCTTCAGTAATTGGAGGAAACGTTCCTAATTTTGCAGCTAAAATAAATATAGAGCAAAGCAATAAATTAATAAACAGATCTAATCCAATGGGATTTGCTGTTACTAATAGCGTTGATGAACCAAATGGTTTGGCGAGTATTGGTTTAGCTTCTGGAGGATTTATTCCAAATTTTGCAAAAGATCCAAAAGCAGAAAAAGCTAAGGTTCTTTTAGATCTCATAAACTCAGAAGCAGCAGCCATAAATAGCGACAAGAATTTACCTAGAGAAATCGTATTGTCTGAACAGTTATTGGCTAAAGCTATTTTAAATTTACAAACTAAAAATCTAATAAATCCACAAGAATTGGGGGATCCCAGTAAAACATTAAAAAGCATTATCGGCGATAGCCCAGAGTTAAAAAAACTTATAACCGCAGGGTCAATAGCTTTGCCTTCAGGTGTCGGAAACATTTCTGATTTAGATAAAGGGATAAAACAGTCATATCTTTCTTTAACCGATCCAATCGCGAATCAAGCAAGCGTTCCAGAAGAAACAAAGGCTCCTGAAGCCAAAAAAAGTGGAAAAAAGAGCACTCCTAAAGTCGCGGCCCCAACTGAAGTCACGCCTTTGCCTACTAAGCAACCGTCTGCTAAAGAAAACGTCCTTGCGAAAAAACCAAAAAAGGGCACTCCCAAAGTTGTAGCCCCGATTGAAACCACGCCTTTGCCTGCTGAGCAAACGCCTGCTCAAGAAAACGTCCTTGCGAAAAGACAAAAAAAGAGCACTCCTAAAGTCGAGGCTTCAACTGAAACTACTCCCGTTAGAAAAACAATAAAAAAAACCACTGAAGCTGCTCCAGATAACAGACCACGGAGTCCGTTTGGAAATCTAATAACAAATAGTCCTGAACAAATAGCATACCTGGATGGTCCAGATGGCAAAGCCGAAGGGTATTCATCTAAAACTCATGACATAGATTCAGAAGGAAAGGTATCGCTTAAGAAACTTTCGAGGATAGAACAAGCTAAAATAGATAGCGCTGAAAAAATAGAGCTCAATAGAATTGGCCTCGAAAGAAAAAAACAAATAAGAGACGCCAATGCAGCAGACAAACTTGACGCAAAGGCTCGTAAAGACGCCGAAAAAGCTCAAAAAGAATTAGAAAAACAGACTGAAAAAATACGCAAAGGAGATGCTAGAAAAGCTGAATTCCAAGCTCGTCTTGCCGAAACCGAAGCTAACGAAAGAGCCAAGCAAGCACTAAAAGACAAACTTAAAGCCGAAATTGACGCCAAGAAACCCAAAAAAAGCACTCCTCAAAATATTAGTCAAGAAGAATTCAGAAATGATCCTTCTATAAAAGAAGCTTTAGATAAATTTAGGAAAAGTGGCGCTGGCAAAGGCTTTGCTTTGGTTCCTCCTGGATTCGGGGCGGGAAGCTTTTTCGGCGGAGCCGGTGGCGGGACTGGCGGAGGAGGCATGGGTGGCGGCACTGGTGGAGGAGGCACGGGTGGTGGCACGGGTGGTGGCACGGGTGGCGGCATGGGTGGCGGCATGGGCGGCGGTACACCTCCAACTGGGCCAGACATAAGTAAGCCATTATCTAATAGAGAAATAATACAAAATTTACTTATTGGATCTGATAAAAATGGAAATCGCACATCTAGATATGGAGAATATACTGCTGAAGGTCTTTCTGATAAAACAGTAGAAATTATAACTGGCAAAACAAGAAGCGAACTATATGAGTTGTCTGGAAGAAAAACTATAATAGATAAAACTGCTCAGTTAGAAAAAGTAAAGACAGAAGCTCAAAGATTCTTTGAAAATGCATTCCGAAACATCACTGAAGCTAGAGACCGAGGCGCTACTATAGATCCTTCTTATCTTGATTTATTAAATAAAAATAAGGAAAAATATTCTATTGAAATAAGTTCTCTTGAGGCGGAATTAACATATGCAAAAAATAATGAAGGGAAAGACCTTAATAATTTACTAGATTCTAGGGGATTGAAGTTTAATGGAAAATCAATCTCTGATCCTGATGTGGCTTGGTACAATGAATCTAAAATAGCGGCTGATAAAAAAGCTGGAATCATAGACTTAATCGATACTCCTCTAGGAGGCGGAAAAGTTAGGAATGACATAACCGGAACGTCTTTGGACGCAGGGGATGTTTCAGATATGAATGCCTTAAGAGAAGAAAGATTAAGAGTTGAGGACATTCGATACAATAAAAAGAACTTCGGCAGAGCTTCTAAAATTAAAGACATATTATTAAATCAAAGCTCTTTGTCCACAGAAAGTTTAAAAATACTAACTGGCTTAGCTCCTAAAGATATAGCCGCTATGAATCCTTCGCAATTGAGTGAATTGCTTAGCAAAAAAGGCATCTATTTAGAGAATCGTTCTAAGCTTTCATCTGCTGCTCCAAGTTTAAAAAAACTTGTTATTGAACAAAAAGCTAGAGGCAAAAAAGCAAAATCTTACGAAAGTTCTATTGCTAAAAAATTGAATGAAGCAAAAGAATATAAATACACATTAAAAGAAAGACAAGGTTTTAAAGAACAGCTTAAAGCTGAAACATTAAATTATCAAAAATTACAAAATACTGGCTTTGCAAAATTAGGATATACTGTACCTGAAAATCAAGCTGAAAGAGATGCTTCTGCAGCCAAAATTGATCAACTAAAAGCTTCTCTTGCTGAGAAAGCTGCTCCTAGAAAAAGATTCGGCCCAATAGATGAGGGGGGGATCGAAGGAAGGCTAGTCGCTTCTCCAGAAGAGCAGGATTTAAGAAATAGAAAAGCTCAAGAATTAAAAGACCTAAAGAAAGCTTCAAAAGAAGCCTCTAAGAATACTCGCAGCGTGCTTGAAGAGAATTTTATAGCATACGAAGATTTAAAAGAACAAAGAGAAAACAAAAAAGCTCAGAAAAAAACAAGCGAGGCTGGTTTAGGAAAAGATCTTTTACTGAGCAAAAAAGGCGTAGCTAGAGCATTATTTGATGATAATAAATCTAACAAAAGGACAATACTTAAAGATTTAGCTGCTAAAAATTATTTCTCAACATATACGGTAGGAGATGTGTCTTGGCAAGGATTAAATGAAAATGGGCTTAATTTCTTGCAAGAAGGAAGATTATTCCAAGACTCTTTGGCCACTAATCCAACTGCTGAATTATTTTCTAAGCAAAATGAGTCCCCTATGGCTTCAACAAAGCTAATTCAATCGTTGCTAAACAAAGTAATTGCCGACCCTGGATCTTTATATAGTTTAAATGAAATAAATGAAAAATTATCAAAGGCAGGGATACTTGATGATAGTGGAACACTAACTAAAAAAGGTTTATCTAGTTTAGGTTTAGACCCAGCAGCAGATGTGACTGGCAATTTGATAAAGTCGGGATTAGCAGAACAAGTTTCGAAACAAGGCAAAATTGGCTTGGGAGCAGATTTGAATGAAAAACAGCAAGAGAGTCTAGCTAAAGAACTAAATAAGTCTCGTCAATCTGGTTCAAGAGCAGGGCTAACTATGCCAGATGCTAGATCTTTTAGTTTTTTAAGGATTGGGTCAGGATACGGAGGGTCTGGAGGCTTTGCCGATGATGCCAAAGGCGAGGCATCTCCGAGTATTCTAAGAGACATAATAAATACTACTAAAAAAACTTTTGGAGGCGCATCAGGATATGTTTCTAAAAAAGATATTGCTAAGAAAGCGTTAGAGCTTTTGGAATTAGATAAAAGCTTATTAAATAATAAAAGCATATCTCCAGAAACCAGAGCTTTAGGAGTAGAAAAATTTTTAAAGGAATTAGGGCCTTTTCAATCTCAAGTGAGAGAAAAAAGCAATCAAATATTAAATGGACAAAAGAGTAGCAAAATAAAAGGTGATATAAGAACTAAATATAGAAAAGCTTTTAATCCGGATACAGGGAAAGTTGTTCTAGGTAATATATCTACTGGAGTTGGAGCGTCTTCATTATTTGATTCAATAACAAAAGATATTCATAAAACTGTTTTAGATGGCACACTGACTCCTGAACAAGCAGGGAGATTGCAAAATCAAATATACCTGGAGACTTTGGAAACTCCTCCACAGGAATATGCTGATTTGTTAAAAAGAAAGAAGGTTTCTGCTAATTCTCTTGGCGATTTTTATTCTACAGATCTTCCGCCAAATTTTAAAGATCAGCTAAAAACAAAAGCCACGCTTGATGATTTAACTTTATTAAAGAAAAATATAAATAGAAATGTAGGATACGAAATTGACCCTGCTACTGGCTTACAAAAAGGACCAACGGCTGAACGCGGAGCAAATTGGAGAAGCTTTTCTCAATATGTTTTAGATCAAACAGCAGCGCTTAATAAAAATCCGAAACTTAGTCAAGAGGAAAAAAAGAAAAATATAGAAAAGCTTAGAGAAGAAAGAATCAAAGACGAGCTAAGCGCTAAGAGGCAATACGCAAAAAACAGAGGATTTGAATACGATCCTTTGACAGGAGAAGTATCAGAAAAAGGCTCTCTTAAACAAGCAAATAAAAACCAAGCTGAAACAGCTGAAGCTGAGACTATTTCAAAAGGAAAACCCTTTAATAGAGAAAAAGCATTTGGACTAGCAGGAGCCGCTTATGGACTTTACGAAGCATATGAATCACTTAAAGGAGGAAAGAATGATCCCTTGGACTACGCACAAGCAGGGTTATCCGTTGCTGGAGCTATAGCCTCTGTTCCCTCAGCGCGTCTTGCTAATAAATTTGGTGCAGAAAATTTAGGAAAATTCTCTGGCGGCGCACTTGGTACAGCTGGGGCTTTGGCTTATGGCAGAGAAGCTATCGGAGAATATGAAAAAGGAAATTATGGGAAAGCGGCTTATTCTGGATTGCAATCTGCTCTGATGGGAACAGCAGCGGTAGCGTCAGTAGCTGGCCAACAATTGGTGGCTAGAAAGGGATTTGCTGCAGACGCAGCCTTGGGAGTAGGTAAAAATATATTTTACGCTAAAAATAAACAAGCGGTATCTGCTAGTACATTAGGAGGCGGCGTCATGGCGGCTTTGACTGGTCAAAATTTTGAAAATTTTAGTGAATTATCGCCAGAGGAAAAAGAAAAGATGATTGAAAGCGCAGTAGGAGACGTATTCGGTACGGCTTTCGGAGCTTCCATGGGAGGCTATTTAGCGCCAGCAGTGCAGACGTTTAAAATTGGATATAGAGTTGGTAATCTTATAGAAGACAGCCTTGGGATTGGAGAAAAACTTGGAGATATTACTTCTGGCGGAATCCGTGGAATCCTAGATCCATATAAAGATGTTAATTTTAACAAAAGAAAAAATTACACAAGAGAAGACTTTGGAATAGAGCGTGATAATTCTATAGCTATTCTTAAAAAATCAGAAGACGAATTAACGGATGAAGAAAAAGCTTATAAAGCTTATTTGCGAAAAGAGCTGAAAGAAGGCTTGTCTCTAAATCAATATAAAGATTATAACTTTAGATTAAGCGACATTCCTGGGTCAAGCATCTTGGACGACCAGTTTGCTGGAGGATTTATTCCAAACTTTGCTGCGCCAAAAAAATACTCTAAAAAATTCTTATTAGAAGCCCAAAGAAAAGGCATTTCTGCTGAAACTTTAGAAGAGCAATTGTATGGATTAGGTAAAAATCCAAATGATGAAAATAGATTTGGTTTTTCGGAAAATGACGCTCTTTTAGCTGTTAAGAGAGGAGTCCCTGCCGAAACAATAGCTAGAGAAAGAAGAGGAGAAATAGAAGATCCGAATAAAGAAAATAAATTTGGCTTTTCTCAAATAGACGCTCAAATAGCTTCTCTAAGAGGAGTCTCTGCCGAGACTATAGCTAAAGAAAGAGAGTCCGCTTTAAATAAAAAAATAGGATTGCCTAGCTCAGATTCTGATGGCGTATTCCTGGGGGGCGATTATTATACTCCAGAGCAAATTAAGGCAGCTAATAATGCCAAAGTTTCTGTTGAGACTTTTGTAGAAAGAAATAGTGCCCCTAAAAATGTTTTGATTGGTGGAAAATCTTTCTCGCCAGATCAAATCAAGCAAGCGGCAGACTCTGGAGTTTCAGTAGAAACTCTTGTTGGAAGAAAAAATTCTTCTAGTGAACCAACATTAATTGGAGGAAAAACTTTCTCTTCTGATCAAATAAGACAATCTGCTAACACTGGAGTTTCTGTAGAGACTTTGTCTGCAAAATCTGAAGCTGATTTAGATGCAAAAATAAAAGGAATTAAAACAGGCCTAGGTTCTGACTCTTTGCAATACGCTTCTCCAGAAGAGAGATTGGCTTTGAAAGAGAAATATGACAAGCTAAAAGAGCTTCAAGGAGGACTGACAGGTGGCGCAAGCGAAGAAATAGATTTGCCATCCAGAGCGAATGGGCTCATTCCAAACTTCGCGGTATCTAAAGAAATGGATGCTATTAAAAATAGCCCAGCCTACGCTGGCTATAGAAATGCAATGCCAACAAAATCTTCCGTATACGGAGATAAAATTATAAACTCAGCAGAGATAGAAGTTCCTGCTAAAGAAGTATACGCAAGAATGTTTGGACCCGCTGGATACGGAATGAGCCCTAAGAACCCATCTGAGACTCACGCTATCTTGAATCCCGCTCAGCAAAGCGCTTTGGGATACGCAGGAGGATTCGTTCCAAACTTCTCTAATGAACAATTCGCATCAATGATGAGCGAAGCAATGAAAAACGGAATGGCTTCTTTCATGGCTGATGGATTTATGCCTGCCGCTTCCAATTCTAATGTAGTAAATATTAATGACAACAGAAATGTTCAAAGCTCTATGGAATCTAACCCTGGAGTTCTAGACGCTGTTATGGATGTGCTACTAAAAATGCATCCAAAAGAAATGGCAGCAATCGGGCCAAAAATAACTAAAGTAAGATAACAATATGGCTTTTACCTCTGAAACAGTATTAAAATTTGGAACAACGGCAGTCTCTTTTGTTGTAATTACTTTGCTCGATTACGCTTTAGAAAACGAAAAGGC
>Ga0208975_1001115_pt1 | contig 11803 bp, 21 predicted proteins | sample GreLakmeER78MSRF_FD_187700 | JGI IMG/M metagenome (GOLD analysis project Ga0208975, IMG submission 187700) | Freshwater lentic microbial communities from great Laurentian Lakes, MI, USA - Great Lakes metaG ER78MSRF (SPAdes) | ecosystem: Environmental > Aquatic > Freshwater > Lake | place: Great... | reverse complement strand
ATAACGGCAGCAGCTACACCTTTTGGTTCGTGAATATCTGGATCTGTAATTAATTTGTGTTGGATCGTCATTTGAATTCCTTATAAGAATGGAGAGGCTCCTAGCAATCTAAGAGCCCATCCAAGTTTGTTACTTAGTCCTTGTTGTAGATATACTCAACAACGATGCGACCAGCACCAGCTGTTAAGTCATCAACTGAAGGAGTAACTTTTAATTCACCAGCTGCAGCACCAATTGTTTTACCAACTAGAGCACCTGCACCAGTAACTACATTACCTGCAGTACCAATTGCTGTTTGAGTTGCCTCAGCTACAGTAATTAGACCGTCAGCATCAATTACAGTACCACCAGCTTGATAAAGACCTACGTCTAAATCAGTAGTAGTAGATGTTGAAGTAAATGCTACGTCAACATATAATTTAGCTGAAACGATAGTTGCGTTAGCTGGGATAGAAAGTTGAAGACCAGTACTTCCTTGTGAAGGAAGATCATTGTAATCAAAGTCCCATACAGCTGACTTAATAATACCGTTCTTTGTTGATTGTTGAGCACCAAACTTACCGTTTGTTGTTCTAACACCATAGTGGTTTAGAACTCCACGTTTTGCATCAATTTCGAATGTCATAATATTTCTCCTTAGTATGTAGAACCACTTGTTAAAATAACGCCAAGTGTGTCAACACGTTGGGCACCGAAACCGAAGCGTGATGTTACTTGATACTTATCAGCACGTTCTTCGTTGTCTCTCCAGCCTTCTGTCTTAGGAGCTCGTCTCCATGCGTGCATAACTGGTTTTGTTGAATCATCAGCTACACTCATGAATACGTTAGCAACGTCACCAATTTCTGCAGTGTCATTAGCTAAATTGTAAGAAGAAGCGTTTAATGCTTCTGTTGCAGTTTTAACTGGTAAGTAGTTAGAAGTCCAAATATCGAAACCGAAAATGTTCTTCACAAACTTATGATCACGAGCAAAACCTGATGTTACGATACCTTCGAACATTGGGTTGTTTGAAACATTAACCAAGTTGGTGATGCTATTTAAAGTAGCTTCAACAATTGGATCAACAATAGCAATACGACCACCAGCAGGAACGCCAGCTTTGTCAAATGCTAATTTCATAGCAATGATGTCGCTTAAAGTCATAACACGTGTAGTTGCTGAAGCACCACCAGCTACCCAACGATGTGGACGACCATTTACTAAGTTTACGTTTGCGTTAGTTTGAGCACCGTTTGCTACAGCTAGGAAACGTGATTCATGGTTTTCACCAAGAGCACGTGTAGATTCCATAGCACGCATTGACATAAGTGCATCAACTTGAGCACCATCTTCACGTAGTTCATCAGAAACTTTCCAAGCGTCACCAACGTAGTCAGTGATAGAAAGTGTGATGTTACCTGTGTCGATAGGATTAAAAGCTAAAGGTGTATCTTCAGCAGCATCTTGAAGTGTAACTGTACCAACTGTCTTAATGTTTAAAGTAGTGCCTGAACCAAAGTCTGATACATCTCTGTATAAACCTTCTGGCAATAAGAAGTCGTGTAAGTTGTCAAGAATGAACTGTGAATACTGTTGTGCTTCAATAAAAGCAGTAGTATTAGAAGTTAATTGAGACATAATATTTCCTTATTAGTTAAGTTGAGATTTAACTTTTTCACCAGCAATCTTCCACGCATTAACTAAATCTTTCGTTGTCGCACCTGATTTAACTCTAGCTGAAAGCTGATTGGGATCAACTTTAGTATTGAGTGCCTCTGTGTTCACAGAACTTGATGATTTACCTACTGGTGTAGATGAGCCTTCAAGACCTGAAAGTTTTAATACTACGTTTGGAGAACTAGCTGCCAAGTTATTTAATTGCTGAACATTTAGACCACTCTCTTGAGCTATTTTATTGTAGACTTCCTCAGCTTTATCGCCATATTTTTCTACAAATTTACGAGCTACTGCATCAGCATTAGACTTAGCTTTAGCTTGTTTTTCTCTATTCTCTAGAGTTTGGTTTAAAAGGTTCGTAATTGTATCTTGATCTATTCCAGCAGATTGAGTGGTATTCTCAGGTTGTTGGATGCCAGACTTCAATTCATCTAGAAGTTCTTCTGCAGTCTTACGTTTAGTTAGTTCTTCCTTCAAAGTAGCTAATTCAGACTCTAAAGTTTGAATATGCTTCTGTGCGTGAGGAACTGATTTTAACGCATCTTCTACAGAGTTATACTTCTTACCATCGCCTACAAAGTCTACAGCTTCTGTCGGAATCTGAAACTCAGGTTTTTGGTTATCTTGTGTTTGAACTTCGTTGGTACTTGGTTCGTTATTCGTTGCTTGTGTTGCTGTTGCTTCCGTCATTTATTGCTCCTTGGTCAGGAATAAGATTATATAGTTTAAGAAAGGCTTTTTGGAAGCCTAATTGGTACGCTTGATGCTCAGACCAGGCAGGTAGAGAGAAGTTATCCTCATCTAACGACTTACGGTTTGACAAATCAAGCTGTTCTTGGATATACTTTCTAAGTTCTAAAAAGACTTGGTTTTTAGACAAGCTTTTAGCTTTTTCAGATTTTAAATCCATATAATAATTATACCATAGTTTTGTTAAAAAGTCAAGTTAAACTTACATCATACCAGCATTAGGATTAAGGGCTTCTTCTTGCTGCATGAGCATTTGTTCCTCTAATCCTGGTGTGGCTTGTTCAGTTTGTATTGACTGCTGTACTTGATTTACAAGTTTTTGAGTCTCGGCTTGTTCAAAGATAGCAGCATTATCCTTAATAAATTCATATTGTTCAAAGCCCATATACTCTTCAATCATAGACGCTAAGCGTTTAGAAGAGAGATGTGGAGCTATCATTTGACCCATAGGACTATTAAAGATACCTAGCATATTTTGAATGAGCTGTGCTCTAGCAGCATAATGACGAGCTCCGATAGGACGAAGTTTGCCTTTAGCCGTTATATCTTCTTTCGTAATAGAAATGAAATCAGCTACGCCAAGATCATCATCCATTACCCTAGCAACTTCTGCAATATCCATATATCGTTTAGATACTTCTAACATAGTGTTGATGATTGGTTCTAGGAATTCAATCTCAAATTTGTTAATCTTATGTTGGAAGATGCGACTTGCGGCATTTTGCAGTTGCTGTACTTCAAAAGCAGTTTTCTCACCTGGACTACGGAATCCCATAGCTTCTTTAGGTGCACCAGCCATTTCTTCCATAAGTTGAATAAGAGTGCCAATTTCATTATTAACTTGGAAAGCAGCTTGGTTAGGAGGCATTGCAGTTACATCACCATCTTCAGGAATATGGATGGTTGATTCTGGACCCCAAATAAATGGTTCTACATCACCTTTAATCTTAAGAGGTGGATGGATAGTTAAGTCAAGAGCATCAGCTTTTAAGTTCTCTAGATGGTCAATTCGGTACTGCATACCTACTAAATTATCTAAAGGACCCATAGCATAAAGGTTATCTGGACGAGTTCTCCAACCTACATGATGTTTAGAATCACGACCTAACCATGATGGATTCTCAATGTTACGGATAATATATCTACGATCAATGATAGTAATCAGACGTTTTTCTAGTAATTCGTCTTTTGTTTCATCAAATACATCACCTTCAAACTCAATGATTTCAATTAAACCTGATTGATAGTACTCATAAAGAGAACCAAAACCATCAATGAGATAGCCTTCAGCTTTATTAACATCTTCCATTTGGAAAGCAGAAAGGTGTTTACGGAACTCTGTAGCGTGTTTAAACGCAGCTTCGTCATAGTTTAAATCTGGACGATACTGGATATCTTTCTTTAGTTCACCAAGAGATTTAACATAACGAGTAAACTTAGGTGATTCAGCAAAACTTGATGCTGTAGGATTAAATACAATATCAAATGGTGAGAGTCTTTGTAGTTTAGGACCACGGTAAGTAGTAATATCTTCTTTAGTATAAGGATCTGTATGAACTTGGTTTACATAAGTAACTTCAGCAAATACATTGCCATAGTCAATATAATCATAAAGAAGTTGAGATACTGTTTCTCTGAAGCCAGATTCTCTAATCTTAGTTTTTAGATAGGACTCAATAGCTCTACGTTTCTTTTGTGTAGAATCTTCTAGGTTATAACCTTCCCATTTCATCCAGTTATCATTAGGGAATAAAGCATCCATGTAGTTAGCATGAAGATTATCTCTAATCTGTGTGAGTTTAGGTAAAGTTGTCTTGTTCTTCCAAGGTAACTTAGAATTGGTTGTTTTAGTAGTATCTGTAGCAAATAGATAGTTACGGAGTTCTCTCCATTCCTGTTCTTTTTCTCTACGTTGAATCCACCAGTTATTATAAAGACCTGATAGTTGTCTAGCGAGATTATCACCAGCCATTAGTTCTCTAATTTGAGCTACTTTTCCAGCCATAATTTTTCCTTAATTAAAAACTTACACCGCCAAAGCGAGAGTGTGTCATAACATTTTGTCCTAAACTAAATGAACCTACTCTTTGTTTAGGTATGATTGCAATTGCGATAGCATTAGATAAAGCGTCTTTAATGTCATCGTGTGGAGGATGAGCCATAACTAGCTCTTCTTCTAAGGTTTGACAATTACCACCTTTATAATGCCATATCTGCATATTATCATACTTTGGTTCAAGTACTGCACCAACACGTTCTTCCTTATCACCAAGATGTCTTGTTGGTCTGAATTCATCTATAGATAAAGCAATTCCATTAGGTTTAAGGTAACTTTCTTTAAGTTCCTTAACAATCGTTTGTTGAGCTACTGTAATTTCAGCTCTTAACTTCCTGAATCCCCACTTTTCCCAAGCAGTCACTATATGGTTATAGTATTCAATGATTCGATCAGTTTTAAATCTATCTATGTCTAATACGTAGAAATTACCTTGATGATCTACACCAATCACTACAAGAGCAGTGTAGTCGGCTTTCTTTCTTAATGAGAACGCAAAGTCAATAGCAGCATAAACATTAAGTTTTCTATCTCTGATATACCAGTCACCTTCTTTATTTTGTAGTACTGCTCTATCATAATACTGGAACTTATCTGCATCAATCCTAGCAGTATCACCACTATTCGGATTGTTATAATACTGAGCATAAAATTGAGTTTGATCCACATATTTAGCTTTAATCCTTGCAAGTTCTTTAGAGTCAAATCCAAATGTCTTACCATCTGCACGAGTTTGTTTAGTCCAAAGGTATTCACCATCTGTTTCTACGACTCTTTGGAATAGTTCGTAAACTTCTTCTTCTAATTCCACTTCACCTGATTCATTGAAGTGAACTTCCTTCATGTTAATCATAGTGTCATAGATATCTTTTGGATGGTATCTAGTACCTACAACCCATTCAAGTGCTCCTGGATTCTCAATAGAAGCTAACTGTGAATATGCTGAGGAAACTTTATCACGACCATCTTCAGTATAAGCATTACCAGGTACAACAATGTCATCAAGAACAACAACGTCAGCATGAAAGCCTGTGGTATTAGATGTAAGTCCAACGGCTTTACATGTTGCATCTCGAATACCTTCCAATTTACGTTGTGGATGATCTACGGCAATTTCAGCTACTGCCCATTTCTCACGTTTACCTTCATCAGGATTAATCATCTCTGACCAGTATCTACGATAAATAGGACTATCTATAATCTGTTTAATAGCATAAAGCTGTTTCTCAGCTAAGTCTGCTGTAGCAGATACATATAGAATCGTTGTTTCTGGATGTTTAGTAATCCACCAAGCAGTTCTATAAGCAATCAGTTTACTCTTCATGTGACCACGAGGAAGTAGAACTAATTGATTGTTCTTAGCTTCGGAACGAGTCCACCATTGGATGAGTTCTTCGTGAACAGATCCAAGCATCAAGTGTGGAGCTACTAACTTAATAAATACTAATAAGTCATCCTCAGCTGACTGACGAATAGCTTCGACTCTAGTTTGCATTACCACTTGACTTTATTAGCCCAAAAAGCAGCACTCATCTTACCTTTAGCAATATTCTTAGCGTGTCTTGCTTTAAAAGATTTAGCTCTAGCAGTATCAGTCTTATCTCCAGATACACCTTTTTGACCAAAACGAATAAGCTTCTCTTTATCACCTTCTTTAGCTAAAACAGCATGACTCTTAGTAGGATGACTAGGTGTTCTCTTAGGTTTATTATAACCTGAGAATGTTTCCTTGCCCTTCTTAATCATTTCTTCTTCGCAGTCTTTGCAGCTTGTTTAAACGCTTTGGCAGTTGGAGCACCCTTAGTTCCAGGTTTTCGCATCTTTTCTCCAGAACCTGCAGCTATACGTTTACGTTTAGCATGAAGATTGGCATATAATCCAGGTTTAGCCATTTTTCATAGCTTTCTTTGTAGGTTTAGACATCATTTTCTTGCCTGATTTTTTAGCTGCTTTTTTTGCTGCTTCCACACCAGTCTTAGTGTAACTGTATTTTTTTCCGTTTACCATTGGCATGATTATTTACCTTTCTTTTTAGTTTTAGCCATCTTTTTTTCTTTGGCTTCTTCTTTCTTACCTTCTTTTTTCTCATGAAGTTTTTTAGCCTTCATAGATTTATATTTCTCTTTACCACCATACTCTTTGATCATAGCCATTATTTTCTCCTTTTAGAAATACCTGCTTGACTTAGTGCAATTGCTATTGCTTGTTTTTGTGATTTAACTTTCTTAGGTGATTTACCTACGTTAAGTTCACCACGTTTAAACTCTTTCATTACCTTACTAATTTTCTTTTGTGCTTTAGTTTTTTGCATTATACAGTTCCTTCAAATAACTTACGTTCATCTAATCTTCTTTTCTGTAAACCTTTTAGTACCTTACCACCAGCTCTACAATACTTGACTAGCGATTCCATAGCCGCTTCTTTATCGCCACGTAGCAACGCTTGACGGATGGTTGAACGCTGAAAGCATCCAAGACCCAGATTGAAGCAAAAACTAATAATAGCGTCAAATTCATGTTGTCGAAGAGGCATGTTAGGTAGCATCTTATGTACTCCCAACTCGAAGCGACGTAAGTCTGATTTAAGAATTCCATCTATTTCCTCGTTACTAAAAGTTCTGTTCCATTCAGGTGGTAGAGTTTTTCCATCACCAATCAAATGACCAATTCCCACTGTCCACAGTTTTGCGGGACACTGGTATGGTTTGTTTCTAACACCTTCATGATGTCGGATTAACTTAATTGCCTCTTTAGATACTTTCACGTTTCTTTTCCCAAGTGCGAGAACCAAAGTAAAAGCCAATAATACTTGCAGTAATAGCCATTTCTTCAGAGCCAAATACTTCTTGAGAAGCTACAACAAAATCTACACCAGTCCACATAGCCCATATTAATGAGATAAGATTAATGATAACTAATTCACCTACAAAGATAAACGCTACTACAGGTCTTACCATAGCGTTCCAGTTCTTAACTGTAGGGCTTGCGTTTTCTACTAATTTTTTGTCATGATCATATAAAGCTTCACGTTCTTGAGCATAAGTCTCAGCATAAGTACCTTCTAATTCAATAGCTGCAATTTTTTCTTGAGCTACAAAACCTTTTTCTGCCATAAGCAAAGCTTGGGCATTTTGTAATTGAGCCATTTCACGCTCATGTTTTTGATCTCCTTTTTGTTGGAAGAATCCAAGCAAAGAAGGTAATCCTGAAGTAGCAAATCCTAGTATACCAGATAATATTGATAACATGTTAGTTTCCTAGTGGGTTAATAACTGCTTTTTTAAGAGCCTTCATGTCTTCTTTGACATTAGTCACTGTATCAGCAATCTTGTCTTGTGAAGATCTAGCCATAGCATTAGCTTCAATAGCCTTACCATAAGCTTCGTTAGCTTTCTCTAGAGCACGATTGTTAGACATCATCACGTCTACAAGTTGTCTCTCAGTGGATTTAGATCTATCTTCTAATACAGTAATGCGTGTTTCTACATTACTCATTTTCTTTACTTCATCAATCGTACTCTGTAAGTCGTTGAAGAGGGTTATTCCGTAGTAGACTGGTCCACCTATTGCGGTTAAGAGAATCGAACCTATCACCAATAGTTGTTTCGGTGAGAAGCGTGAGAGTAAACTCTTGAGTTCGTCCATATTCTTGTTCCTGTTCTAGTTTAAATATTTCTTCTATTTGTTGTTGTTGCATGTTATAAGATTGATTAATTAAATTCAAACTCATAACTAATCCAAATCCTGGTACTAAATCTTTACCTTTTGGTACATCAGGAGTCTTTATTTCTACTTTTGCTGATCCTGCTGTTGTATTTGCAGGTATTCTAGCCTCTGTAGCCGATGTCGTCGTAGTATCTTTTACTTGTACGGTTGTTACCGAAGTAGCTGGAGTCTCCACCGTCGTTTGCAACGCAGTCAGTTCCTGTGCAATTACAGGTTCTGGTTGGATTAACGGAGCAGTTGTGACTTGCGACAAAGGACTCATTGGATTCAACGGACTTATCGGACTCACAGGTGATTCCACATTCGTGGGATTTGTGATAGATTTCGCACACTCGTTTAAAACCACAGTCCAAGGACCAAATATGGGAGTCGAATAAGGATCCGAGCATATTGAGCTTCTCGACTCTTGAATTGATCCAATATATCCAGCTTCGCATGTTAAAGTTCTGTATTCTCTTGCTTCGAAGCAGGTTGGCGGATCTTGCGTGCAATTGTCACTAGCCGTTGTCCAATCTGACCAGCTTTGTGTAGAGCAAGTATAATTCCTGCTTTGATTAATCCCACCGCTATAATGAGGTAACGGACAAGCAAGTGTCCTAGTTTCAATACTATCGGTGCAACTCGGTTGTAAATACATCGAACAATACGGATCGTTAGGTCTATACCACGTACAATAATGGTTTTGCATAACATCAGGAACTGTAATACCTTCACAAAACATTGACCCATCTTGATACCACCCTTCTGGAGTTGACGAAAAAGAACAATACCAGGCATACGCATTACTTGCTGTCAGAGACAGTAGGAAGCTCAGGAAGATTGAAATCCTCACCATAGAGTGCTTTAAACCTTTCTGGATATCGTTTAAACCATGCTTTTCTAGCTGCATGACCCATCATTCCGCCATAAGGACAAGGACTACCACTCATCTCCATAGCGTTCCATCCTCTAATATCTTGACAAAGAACACTTACACCTGTAACTTTTAAACCACCACTGTTAAACGCATTAAATATCTTAATTCTTTCACAGTTCTCATCTACAATAGTCATACCACCACTGATAGATAGTACACCTGTATTAGCACCACCACTTACACCTGAACGACACATATCGTTAGAGAATCCAGAGATACTTGGTGCCATAGCTGACGGTACTGGCATACCTTTTTGATTAATTGTGGTAGTGTCAGCATGAGCGTTATCTATCAACCAACATACGAGTAAAACTATAACTGTCCAGGATAAGAGTTTAGACATTTTAGAAAAATTTATGAGTTAATAAAAATACTATAACAAATCCTGCAGTACCTAACATAATCTGTTCTAGTCGTTTTAATCTAGCATTAATCTGTTCATAACGTAATGCACAGATCTCTTCATGAGTACTAATACGATGGTCTATTTCGTGAATATCAGGTTTAGTCATCTTTATTTATCCGCTGGTAAAGGTGTGTTGTTTTGTTTTTTAATCATACTAATTTTCATTTTAGTTTCTTCCGTTAATTTACGACCTAATGATTTTAGTCTTATTTTTTCTTTAGTTTCTTCTGATAGTTTTCTACCAAGTTTAGCTTGCCTTAACTTCTCACGATGCTCTAAAGTAAATTTAGGAACATTAGGCTTATTAGCCATTTGTATCTTTACTTGTTGAGAATAATCTTTTCTAGCCTTATCGTAAGTTTTAGAAGATACTCTTTCGTATCTACCAACACTACTCATCATAAAGAAAGCTCTAGTCATGTTCTCACCATAAGCCTTCCACAACATCCAATGAGCTATGTAATGTTGCCTAGCAGTTAATGCTACTAGATTACTTTTATCATTAGAACCACCACTACTTTTAGGTATGATGTGATGAAGTTCATAATATCCAGCTATAACCTGACCTTTTAATACTGCTATAAACTTGTTATAGCGGTTTAAATAGTGTTGATTAAGCACTAGGTTTGTCAGCTGGAATAGGAACATTTCCTTCCGACAACCACTTTTGATACTCTACAAAATCCATGTTAGCTGGGTCAAATGGGATAGACATATTGTTATCTTTTAGTACGGAACAAACTTTGTCAGTTAATTGGTCTTTTAATAATTTATACATTTTATAACTCCGCAGATAATAGCAAGTAAGCGTTTGTGTTAGCACCTGAACATTGTGCTACTTGTCCACCAGTTAAACCACCAGCAGTAACAAAGTTGTATCGGCTATTAAACTGTGAACCTTCTCCCAAAGTTGGTGCGGCATTACAGGCAGTTACCGCTGTTGCATATACTTGATAATCTGCTGCAGTTCCTGTGGTCGTTAGAGTTGGTGCTGCTCTAAACGCAACAGGGTGTTGTATTAGCAGTTGAACTGTTGTTGAGCTTACAGTACTACCCAAGCCAAATCTATCAATAGATGTAGTCCCATTTTTTATCATCAGAGCATACCTCTGACAATTAGCCAATTCCTGATTATAAAGTCTGCGTTCAAATGGTGTTGCTGATGTGCCTATTTCTAGTTGAACGCCTGTGATATACCATGTAGCTCCGTTTGTGCCTACAACTGATACTGCACCTGTAGCTGAGTTAAAGTTAGAAGATGACCAAGAGCCAGCAGTTCCACTAGCAGTTGAGCCAACACCTAATCCAAAATTAAGAGTTATTCCAGTTCCGTTATTAGTTAGCCAAGTGCCACTTGTATCACCAGGAATAGTTATTGAAATAGTAGTCCAAGTATTTGCAGAAGAAATTGTATATGTAAATGGGTAAGAACGACCATTACCAGAATTTCTCAAAGATCCACCAAATGTTCCAGTAAGACTTGAACGAACTTGAAAAGATAAAGTTATTGTTTGAGCATTAGCAGTTCCCCAAGCTAAATCTGCAATGTTAAATCCCTCTACACGTTGAGCAACGCCAAAATAATCACCTGAAGTAACTGAATAAGCTGATGTAGAAGTAATGCCAAGATAATTACTAAACCCTGTTGGAGGAGTAACAGACCCTGCATTTTGTTGTATTGTTGCTTTTGCAGCTTGACTAAATTCATATGCCCATCTATCTAATGTATAGACTGAATAAGTTAATGACGGTGTGCTAACACTAGCACCAGCATTTCTCTGGTCAATCACCATAGCACCATTTATAATACGGTTCTTTAAACCAAGGGGAGATGCAGCAGCAGTTTGAGAACTACCATCATTAAAGGTTATACCATTACTACCATTAAGCGTTACACTCATACTACTTCCTTCCAATTAGTGATTGACTCATCCCATATATATTCTTTACCATCTGTAGGATAGTCTACAGGAGCTTTCCATAACCATGTTGATTCATTTAATGTCCATGATGGATAGGGTTGAGGTGCATAGAATACATCATTAATAGCATCATAAGTATAACCAATACCCGCGTAGTTACCTCTTAAAGGTCTACCTTCTGGATGTTGATTACCATGTGTGTTGTATGAAGTTTGTAACCAAGTACCAGGACTTGAGTCTACAAATGTATCAAAAAATTCTTTTTCTGCTACTATGACTTGTACTACTTTACCGTCTGTTACTTTTGCGTAATGTGCCATATGTATCCTTATGCCGTATAACTGCCAGAGGCTGTAAATTTAATAATTG
>Ga0208975_1001114_pt1 | contig 11813 bp, 1 predicted proteins | sample GreLakmeER78MSRF_FD_187700 | JGI IMG/M metagenome (GOLD analysis project Ga0208975, IMG submission 187700) | Freshwater lentic microbial communities from great Laurentian Lakes, MI, USA - Great Lakes metaG ER78MSRF (SPAdes) | ecosystem: Environmental > Aquatic > Freshwater > Lake | place: Great... | reverse complement strand
ATAGTCCTGTTAATTCTAAAATTTTTTGTTTATTCATTTTATAAACTTTTAAAGTTTAATTGTTTGTATATTAAACTATATATTATAATTTACTTAAATTTATGCATTATTCCTAATTTTTTAGGAACTCTAACCAATTTCTATTATCTTTTCTAGTTATAGGATTCATCATTGTTTGCCCACCTATTGCCATTATTTCACCACCTTCTTCCCATGTTGCTCTAGCATATGCTCTAAAATAAGGATTATTTGCTAAATTACTTTTATGTCTAGCATAGAAAGCTTCTTTACCATATTTAGAATTACCTCTTTCTCCCATATTAGGATCACCAAAATATTTTTTAGTTCCATCTGGTCCTGTAACAACATGAGTTTTTCCTTTTCTATCATGGGATCTTCTTACTACATATCCACCGTTAGCAAAATTATATTTTATACCAGCATTTACATTATTTTGACCAGCTCCCATATTAATATCAAAGTTATCATTTACATGATATGTTCCTGACATTCCCATATCAGCAGGAAATTTTTGAAAATATTTATTACCAACACCAATCATATAAGGACCAACAGAAAAATCTTCATTTTGATAACGTGGGTTAACACCTCCTATAAATAAATTTTGATTTTTGTCATTTGCAAGGAAACCATTAAAATGTAATGGATTCATTTCTTGATGTCTAATTACAGGTAAATTTAAATTTATATTTTTTAAATAATTATTTTGTTCACCACCTCTTTGTTTCATATAAGGATTTTCTCTATGCCATTCTTTTGTAGCAGCCACTCCTTGTGCTATTGTTGTTGCTCCTGCTTTTTTTGTTAAATCAATTGTATCCCACATTCCTTTATTTATTGTAGGATGATTCACCATAATGTGTCCTTTGTCTCCTTCTCCTCTGTTTGTAGTCTTAACATATATTCTATGTTGTTCACCACCTGTATTTAATATTACACCTCCTCCTTGTTTTTTCATATAAGTTTTAGGTACATATTGTAATCTACCATCTTCTCTTTGAATAACATGATTATCCTTAAAATAAGGATCAGTGCTTAATTGACCTTGCATATATTCCATCCAAGCAGAAGGATGTGATTTAGGTTTTAACCATACACCATCATTACCTACACTAAATCCATGATAAGTACCATCTTCTTGTAATCCAAACTGTTCGGTATCTTTTACATCATTAAAAGAATTAGGTTTACCAGAAGCATCCCACATACCGTAAAGATCATAATGAGAATAATCTCCATATTTAAAATCATCATCTCTTAAATTATCAGGAAGTGTTTTATTAAATTCTTGAAATTTATTAAAATCATTTGGTAATTTTTCACCACCTTTTTGATAACTTGCACTTGGATTATCATCTGCTGCAATTATATTCCAATTATCATCAAATATTATAAGACTACCATTTTCTGTTAATACCCTTTTAGAATTTAATCTTTGAGCTTCTTTTGCAAGAGCTTCTTCATCAGTAACCATATACCCATATTCATTTTGTTTTTTAAAGTTACCTTGTACAGTAGGAACATCTCCACCTGTTTGATATTGATTTTTAATCTTTTTTTCTTGATCCAACATTTGTTTTGTTGGTGCTTTACCAGATCCTCTGTTATCCCTGATATTATCCCACAACCCACGTTTAGAATATGAACCATCAGCACGTTTAATCATCTCACCACCACTATTATATCTAGTTAAAGGATAAAGGTTTTTAAGATATTCTTCTCCCCATATACCATCAGGATCAAATTTACCTGTGTTATATTCTGTATACATTCTAGCAGCATCTAAATCTTCTTCCGTATCTTCAGAAAAAGCATCATTTCTTTCCCTATAAAAATCTCTAACTGCTTTTAATGCAACAGTATCATTATTAGGGTTTCCTCCTTTTAACCAAGGAAATCCTTCTTTCATTTCAAATTTTCCATAAGAAGAAGCTATAGTACCTGGTAATAAATTACTTTCTAGTTTAGAAACAATACTTCTACCACCTTTACTTTCTTTTTCTGCAACTGATGTTGCAAAATTTAATTCTTTATCATTCATGCCAAGATTGGCTGCTTTATTAATATTATTAAAGTTCTTTTTTGTTTGTCTTATTTCATTAACTCTTTCTCTAGATATATTTCTAATTGGATCTATTTTACCTGAATTATTATCTGTAAAATTGTCTTTAAAAGTAACAATGTTATTTGCACCTTTTTCTTCTGGAAGAACATATAAATTAGAACCTTCTTTTAAAAAATCAAAACAAATAGTTTTTCCATCTACATTAATACAACCATTAGATAGATTACGGTCTGTATTATTTGTAAATGCAGCTAATCTATCTTCATAACCTGTTCCATGAATAGCTTTAGATGAAGGAATACCATATTGAGATGTAAGTGTAAACATTTTACCAGAATTTCCATAAGTGTGGGATCTAGAATCTATAGTTTTTTGTTTATGACCAGGTATAATCATATCAGCTATTTTACCTTTAGTTGATGGATTTTCTAAAACATCATCTTTATAATGTAATTTAAAAAGACCAGCAGGTGTTGTTTTATTACCAGTAGCTTGAAGATAATCAATATAAGTACTTTTGTCAGCAGTAGGATGTGCTCTCATAAATTCATTCCAAGAAAGTTCTTTATCAACATCTTTATTACTTTCTCCTGTAATTATTTTTTCTTCTTTAACAATATTATGATTTACATCATAATATCTTATTACATTTCCAATTTTATCTACTATAGCATAAGGTTGTTTTGCTTTTGGTCCTTCTGCTCTTTTAATATAATCTTCTTGACGCATTATTTGAGCCATGTTTCTAAGATCTGATGGTAATGATTTTTTAGCTGCTAATTTTTTTCTTTCTTCAGCAGCTTTAATTTTTATATTATTTAAAAACTGTTGTTCTTTAGTATTAGTTGAAGGAACAGAAGCATAAGTAGTTTGACTTAAATTATTAAAACTTGGTGCAATATTATTTTGAGGTGTATATTGATAAACTGGTTTTGCAACATTTGGAGATTGAAGTAGATGTTTGTCAAGGTTACCCATATAATTATACATGTTAAATGTTTGACCACCTGGTTGCATCATAGGGTATTCTGTAACATATTGTCCTGGAAATGTATAATTACCACCATTGTTCATCATTATGTCTCCTCCATATTTTAATTTTTCATAATATATTTGTGGAACAGAATAACCCTTGTTAACAAATTTACCTCTTGGAAATTTTTTACCTGTTAATTTTTCTAATGCTTCAATTTGAGAATTAATTTGTTTAAGTACTAAATTAGGATTTTTACTAGAATATCCCATATCATTTAATCCAGTCATATGCCCACTAAATTTAGGTGTAACTAATCCATTTTTTGTCCATGATACACCCATAGTATTAAACATAGGATATGAATCTGTACTAAGACTATTAGCACCAATAAATTTTGCACCCTTTTCAGAATCTTTAACTTTTCTTGCAGCTTCTAAAAATTGCATTTTTGGATTTAATAATACATCATTTTTATCTTTAACACCTTCATTAATTAATATGTGGCGAGGTTTATCTGGATTAGTTACAAATTCAGGATTAGGTGCAATATCATATTCATGTTTTGTAATTTTAATTAAATCATTTAATTCATCAGTTGATTTAATAAGATCTATATTATAATTAGGAACAAAAGATTGTTGATAATTTTTAACAAGATTTGAAAATAAACTTGGATTATCTTGAGCATGTGCATGAAGAGCTAATTTTCTAAAATATGGATCAAGTTGTGTTAAATTTTGAGATAATGTAGTTTCTATTTTTGGAACTATTTCTTCTGTACCATTAGTTAAAGAACCTGTATTTTTTAATTTTTCATATGCATTTACTATTTCAGTTTTTGATATTTTTGGTAAAACTGATTTTAGTAAATCATCATCAATTTTAGATGCATGTAAATAAAGTTGTTCTACTGCTTCTGGTATAGTTAATAATATTTTAGAATTCTTTTTACTTTTACTAATTGTTTGAAATTTTCCTAAAGCTCTAATTGCTGATAAAGCTTTTTCATCATCAGCTGAAAATTCTGTTTGTGGTAAAACTTCAGGTTTTACAAGTCTACCTTTATTTTTTATAAAATCTTGTATTAATGGATTGTCTGATGATGGGTTATAAAATTTTTCATTTCTGATTTTAGAAAATTGTGTATTTATTAAAGATGATGCATCTTTTTTAGTAGGTGCATTTAATGAAACTTTTTTATAAATATTTCTTAATTCAGACTCTGTAAATTTTGCATCACCAAGACCATACACTTTATCCCAAAAGTTTTTTTGTCCCCCATGTTCAGTATACAAAGGTTTAAAAACTTTATTTGTTACAAATTTATCACTGATTGATCTAGAATTTAATTTACCTTCAAAATATTTAATAAATTTACTTTTTAAATAATTTAATTCTGTTGGTAAATCTTCAGCTGATATTTTTTGTGGATCTTGAATTAAACCTAAAACATCATTATCATAATTAGTAGATATATCATTTAAATGTTCTCTACGTAATTTCTCTATATTTTTAACATCATTAAATGTAGTATTTATAGCTTTTCCAGATTCTGTTGCAAAATTTCTTATATTTTGAAATTTAGCACCAGGTTGATTTAATATTCCAGTAACACCTCTATACACTGGTGTTATTAAATGTGAACCAATTGCTTCAACAGCACCAGGTGTTCCTAACATATCTAATCCTGTAGTTAATCCTGTGGCAATTTTTTCAGATTTTGAAATTTTAGGATTAGTATAATATCCAGATTGTAAATTATTAGCAAGATTATTTGCACCAGTTAAACCAAAACCAGCACCTATTACAGTAGCAGGTGTAACATATGGTAGAGTTGTAGCACCAATTGTTAAAGGAGCTGACATTGCAGAACCAATTACACCAGATGCACTTAATACAGCAGGTGCAGCAACCATAGAAGCAGCTGCTAAACCTGTAGTTGCAACAAATTTTAAAAGATCTTTATCTGTAATACGTTCCATTTCATGAGGATGTGGTATTGGTTTTAATTTACTAATATCAGATTTCCATTCATATCCTGGTGGCATTTGTTGAACACCTTGTATTTGTTTATTAATAGGTGATTGCTGAGATTGAAAATATTTTAATCTTTTATCAGCAATTGCAGCCATCTCTGCATTATTATTATAAACAACATTTTGTTTTTTAGAAACAATTTGTTGATTTAATTGATTAGGTATAACTAAATTTTGCCCACTTAATATGACATTTGGATTTTCAATATTATTAAGTTTAACTAATTCATCTAAGGGTACATTATATTTATTAGATATACTTGATAAACTATCTCCTTTTTTAATCTGATATATAAAATTATTTTTATTTTCAGATTTAAAACTTGTAGGATTTACCCAATTTGCAGGATTTGTTGTATAATTTGAAATAGTTGTTTGTTGTCCACCACCTTGCATCATTGGATACTCTGTAACATATTGTCCTGGAAATGTATAATTCATTCCTGGATGCATCATTTTAGTGTGTCCTGTATTATCCACTCCCATAACAGGATATGGAACTCCTTGCATTGTTATTTGATTAGAAGGAATAATAGTTGTTTGTCCTGGATAATCCCATTGTCCTCTGTTAGTTACAATAGGTCCTCCTCTTTGTTTTTGATTTAATGCTCCTGCTCCTATTGCTGTTGGTACAGTGTATGGTGCTAAAGTTTTCATAGTACCATATACAGTTCTTGGATTAGCATAAAATCCTACACCTCTTCCTGAGTTAATAAAGTTTTCCCAAGCTCCTCTTGAAAATTCAGTTTGAGAATTAAATCCTGGTTTTACTCTACCTAAATTTAATGCTTTAAGATATTCATTTATAGATTCATAAGCTCCTGTACCTTTTCTTGCTACATTATCTGCAAATACTCCAGATGTTGTATTACTCATTTCTATACCAGGAATACTTCTAAAATATTCTGTATTTGCAATATCTTCTACATCACCTTTCCATTGTCCAGGATTTAAGTTAACCCCCCAAGTTGATTCTCCAGATATTGTTTTTGGTTCGGTTAAAGTTTTCATCCCTTCTCTTACAGCATAAATAACATCATCTATACTATCAAATTCTTCATTACTATTTCCGTCAGACAATACCCATTTATTTCCTTCTTGTTTTAAACCAGCTTTATTAATAAGCCAATCTTTAGGATCTCTATTAAACCATTCTACATTTGCTTTTTCTTTATCTGTTAATTTTACAGGTATAGATTGTTCAGGTGTATGAAAAGTTAATCTACCATCCTTAGTTAAACCTTTAACTTGATAGTTCACACCAGACTTATTTTTTCCTGCAATAATATCATTAAGTAAATCTAATCTTTCATTAAATGCATCAGTATATTCTTTAGTTGACATTAAGATTTGATCTTTTAACATCATACGTCTATTTACTGGATCAAAAGTCATTTGATCTAATTCAGTACCTGGCTTATAACTAGCTATTTCCCCATTAGGTTTTAAAACTGTATTTTCAAACTCACTATTAGTCATTTTAGAAACAGCATCTTTATCTTTAGATGATGTTTTTGCTAATACTTCATCTTTAGTTAATCCTGATCTATTAATAGATTTATTTAATTTATTTAAATCAAATGTATTATTAACCAAAGGTTGTTGGTTGTATACAGTTCTAGTTGTTCCATCAGGCATAAATTGTATCTCTGATGGAGGAGAAGGTAATTGATTATTTACATTCCATTGATCTGTTCCCCACCCACCTCTTGGTATATCAGTTAAATAATCTTCTCTTAATCCTGCACCATGTTTAGATAAAAATCTAATTTCTTGTGGTTGCATAACTCTTTTAGCATTATGATATATCTTTCGTAATTCTTCAATATTAAAATTATTTGTGTTTTGTAAATTTGCAGAAATACCTTCTATTTTATTAAAAGGATTTAATTTTTGCATATTTTTTAAAGCTGCTTCTTTTGTTAAATAATTACCTGCTCCTAAAGCAGTTTTATATGTAGGACCAACTAAAGGAAAAAGTTCCATTCCTGTCATTACATTTTCAGCTGCTGCATTTGCATAATCCCAAGGATTACCTGATTTATATGCTTGTTGCCATGGTTTTACTACATCTCCACTTAATACTGATTTTAAACCATGTGTTGCAAATCCAGCATTAAGTATATTACTTCCTGTTAATCCTGCAACACCTGCTATAGGTGCTTCCATAGCAGCACTTACTATACCAGATGCACCTAATACAGTTGGTGCAGAAAATACTGCTGCTGGAATTGCTGCTGCAACACCCATTGATTTTTCTAGTACATAAGGATCAATTTTTTTACCAACAACTTTTCCATTTATTTTTACAGGACCAGTAGAACCTTGAGTTACATCACCTTGAAATGATCTTTTTTTTGCATCAGTTGCTGTAACAAAATAAGGATTATTTGGTATAACTTGTTTTTGAACTTCTCCTTTAATTTCATATTCATCTAATTGTCCACCTTCTCTCATCTTAATATCACCACCACATTTATGGCATGTCATAGGATCTAATCCACCATCAGATAGTTTCCATGACCATCCACAGTTTGAACATGTTACTTTTCTATTTAGTGAATTTTTTGATACTAATCCACCAGACTCATATTTATCTAACCACTTATTCATTTGTTATTATTTTTGTGATTGTTGTAATTTTGTTGTTATCATTTTAAATAAAATTTTAATCCCACCATCTGCTGTTGGAAATGTTATTTTATCTATAGCTTTTTTACGCAATAGCACCTTCCCTACATTGTGTCTAAACTTCTTACGTTGTAACGCAGGCTTATAATAATCCACTGCAATTGGATTAACTGTCCATGAATATCCATTTGGAGAGGTTGTTGTAAGAATATTCTGTGCACCACTAAACTCTCCTCTATCTTTTGTTATATCATTAAACTGGTTGAATCTGTATTTCTGTTCTTCTTTAGAAAATAATATATCTGTTGATCCTGTAACAAGTATGTTTGGATATTGTAAATATGCAAAAGGATTAGATTTAGATTTTAATTTAAGATTTAATTGACCAGATGTTTGTTCTGAATTATAAACTATAGCTTCATCAAAATTATAATCTAATAAATGAAACTTATCTTGACCATTAGTTCCATACTTATAAGCTTCTAATACATATTCTACATTTTTCATAGTGGTTACAGTATCACCTGTAGGTATTACATATTCCACTTCAAATGGATAATATGTTCCATAGAAATTACAGAAATCATCCCATCTATCATTATGTCTCCATAATCCTGTTTGAGATATATTACATACATTATATGCTGTTAAGAAATGTCTTTTAGATGGAAGCATAAATGATGGATGCCAATCATGGAATCCAAGCCATTGATTATTTTTTACATCATAAGATATAGTCCATGATGCATCATCAAAATATGCTGGATCACACACTTTAATTGGACGTACAATAGGTCTTGGATTTGGAGGAAAAGTTTCTAAAAAAGGTGTTGTAGGAGATGCTGTTTCTGTTCCTATACAATTAAATGGTGCTTGTCCTGGTATTTTTTGTAGAGTAGCTCCTGTTGCACATGGATAAGTGTATGTGTTAAATGTTGTAAGAGCAGCTGTTGAAAATAATATATTTAAATCATTATAACTTGTTGCACTAGCTATTTGACCAGCATTATTATCTATTACCATTGCACCTAATCCTCCGTAATTCCCTTCAAGTATTAATGTATGTGCACCTTTAGAAACTGTTACAGGATATATATGTAAATATTTAGATTCAGGTGATGCAGATAGATAAGTTGTCATTATTGTTGTATTAGATGTAAGTATATTTACATCATCTAAATATATTTTAAATGACTGTCCAGCATATCCTGTTAAAGCAACATAATATGTTTTAACATCAGAAGATGGAAGATATATCCTATGTGATATTGTTCCACTTGTTGCAGTTTTAATTAATCTATTAACTGGATCAACTAAGCTATTAAATGTTAATCCTATTAATGAACCAGCAGTTGTTTCAAGAGGTGTACCAGTAAGTGTTTTTAATGTAAATGCAGTTACATATGGTGAATTACCAACCACTGAAGATACTTTATATGTTGTTCCAGTTGTATATCCTGTTATAGAACCTGTACCACTATTTGTTCCAGTAATTTTTATAGAATTACCAACCATTAATGTTGATGCTGTACTATTAATAAATAAACCACTAGTACTAGCAACTGCAATTGTTCCTTGTGGTACATTATTTATCCATAAAGGATTTGTAATTCCTATATTAGTATATGCACCAACTCCTGTAGTAGTTCCCCATCCAGGATTATATAATATTGTTCCTCCAATTCCATATGTAGGTGAAATAGCTGGTGTTGATAATGCTATAGATGATGCTGTTGGACTACCAGTTGTAACTGTAGTTTTAGTACAACCTGCTGGATGTATATATGTATATCCAGGAGGACATCCATATCCAGTAGTTGGAGAATAAGGATCTGTAATAGTAACGGTTGGATTTGGAGTAAGATTACCTACATAAAATCCTATAGCAGGATCATATTTAATATCATTTCTTTTAGGAATATAATCTCTTTTAGTAATATATACTATTTCATTTATATTATCATACACTGTAGTAACACCAGCACCCATTACAGGATTATCCCCTTCTAAATAATTAGGATATAATTTTTTAATATTGCTAGGAAGATATCTACTAAACCACCACTTCATACCCATCTTAGATATTTCTTGTAATGATCCTGTATATAAAAACACTTTACCTTGATCTTGGCTTACATAAAATACACCTTGAGGTGTTGATGTAATACTCCATCTATTTTGACAAGATCCATATTGGTATATCTCATCTGAATTAACAAGACTTTGTAATGATTGACTAAATAATCCACCATCACCTATTGTAACTTTAACTCCACTATCTGTTTGTAAACTATCAACACCCATTATTTGAATAGGTGATTTACTACGTAGCATAATTAAAGCACCTGTTTTGTTAATAGGTTTTACACAAGTAATTTCATCTTGCATATCTTTATAGTTATTAACTAAAAAGCTTTGCCAGTTATCACGTTTAAGTTCTTCTTGCTGTGGAAGAGAATATTGTATTCTTCTTGGATAGTATGCATAACATGTAGCTGCCACCTGTGGATTAAATGATCTTGATAGCACTTGACCCCAACTGATAAATTGATTATACATTCTAGATACAGATAGTGAATAATCATACTTATAATATCCTGATGAATACTTTATTATATCACTTCTAAACATTCCAGATAAATCTGTAAATCCATATGGATCATAGAATCTTTTAGATATTTCTTCATCCCAATCTCTATATCCAACATTAACTTCAGACTCTACAAAAAAATCTCTTACTCCATTGCAAAATAAATAAAAATATCCAGGTTTTACTCTAAACCCTTTACCATTTTGAGCTGTGGTATTTTTACCTATATCATTACCATTTTGATTAAGTCTATAATATTCATATGGGTGAATAAATGGATCTAATAATGCAGCATCATCACTTGTACTATATGTTTTTCTGTTGTCTACAAAATATTGTGTTCCAACTATATTTTGATAATATAAATAATTATAAACATAATCTTGGGGTTGATCTACAAGCCAATCATTAAAAAATAAATATTGATTCTTTTCTGTATATCTATTTACATAAGTATCACCTCCAAATAATACTGCACTATCAGTATATTTATAAACACAACTGCTTATTGGAATTTGTCTAATAGAATCTATTTGTCCATACTGTGCTGACAATGTAGCTTTAAGTGCTCCATAATTAGATGAAATTGATCTTGAAACATAATCACCATTATTTCCAAGAATATTTAATGAATTATCTGTTCCTGGATTTGGAACTGCCAATCCTGTTTTTAATATTACATAAGGATCTCTATAAAGATTATTTATAGTTCTACTATCAAATGATTGTACACTATTTTTAATATACCCATAATCACTAACTCCTAATGTTACAGTTTTTGCATTAAATCTATTATAATATCCATGTGAATTAAATTGTGTTGCATATTGCTCTGTTGGAATTATACTTGTAATTAAATCAGCAATTTTTTGAGCATCTAGTTTAATACCTATAAACACTTCATAACCAATATATAAAATAGAATTAATAACACCTATTGCTGTAGATAATACAGCTCCTGCAATACTATCTCCTCTTGTATTTGGAATTCCAAATACAGTGGTCATTGGTACATCATTAGTAGCTTGTATTGTTAAAGGAGAATCTCCTAAAATTAATGCTGCTGTTTTTGCTATTGCAACAACTGTTCCAAAAAAATTAGCAAGATCTGTTGCCACTTTTCCTAATATTTTAAATTCAGGATGCTTATATGGAGTTTCATATGCACCTGACATTGAACCACTTACATATCCATATATGTTAAGACTAATCTGACCCATATAAGGATTTTGAAATGTAGTGTCTGGAGAATGGAATGATACATAATTATTAAGAGCAGTCATTCCTACATTAGGTTCATAAAAAGAATCTCCTGAATTAATATCATTATAAGGATAGTTTTGCATTAATGCTGTCTGTCCTGTAGCACCATTTGTATTAGCATCAACAATATTATATTGTTTCATATTGTTGACCATTCCTTTTGCAATAATAGTCTTATATCCTTCTCTTGATCCTCTTAATATTTCATATCCCACTATAGATGAAATAACT
>Ga0208975_1001113_pt1 | contig 11816 bp, 31 predicted proteins | sample GreLakmeER78MSRF_FD_187700 | JGI IMG/M metagenome (GOLD analysis project Ga0208975, IMG submission 187700) | Freshwater lentic microbial communities from great Laurentian Lakes, MI, USA - Great Lakes metaG ER78MSRF (SPAdes) | ecosystem: Environmental > Aquatic > Freshwater > Lake | place: Great... | reverse complement strand
CAGTAACACTGTGTTACTTGAGAGTTGCAAGTTCAAGGTGTCCGAAGCAGGGCGACAGAGGGTGCTTCGAGAGAAGCGAAAGAATGTCCATGCCGGAGTTACTGGGGTGTGGATCAATGGCGACAGAGTCGAGAGCCACTATGAATTCCTTAGCATGGTAGGTAGACAAGTTACTTATAACCCTTATAAGTATTCGAGCTTCATCATCAAAGCCACTGAGCAAACAGTGGATAAGGCTGATGTGGTGGGTATGAAAGTGTTTGCTGATGCCGAAGGCACTAAGCGTGGTGCAATTTACATGAGGGATTTCAAATGAGTGAATACATGGACGATGACCAACATAAAGAGTTTATGTTTAAGTATGCAGTGATGGGGTTGTTGCAAGATAACCACCCTGCAGAACTAGAGCGACTCACTAGAGTCGATGATAAGAAATGCAAACAAGTGGTGCATGAAATCTATCTTAATGACTGTGGATTAAACACTGTGGATGACTGGTATGTGGAACACATTGGTGATCAGTGTGTGTTATTCGCTAAGAAGATGGCAGGGGAATGGATAGATAGTGATGGTGAGTACCGATGCTTCGACAGAGAGTCAGAGGCACTGGAATATTTGTTTAAATATTTGGAGAAATACAATGCGGAAAATCCTTGCCAAGAAGGGCTATGAAGTGTGGGTTAGATGGGAGAAGGACGCTGAGATATTTGAGATGTTCTCAGATTCAGATGCAGTGGGTTACGTTGGCTTTGCTGAGTCGATAGCAGAGGCTATCAAGATAGGCACTTGGCACATTGAAGAACAACATTCGGAGGCAACATGGAACGGATCATGAAGGCTAGATACAAAGGTATCTGTTGCAAAACAGGGGCAATCATTAATGTCGGTGACATTATTGTTTACGATTCATCTACTAGGAAGGCATGGCTGACAGTGGATGAGGACAGGATGGTGGTACATGTTTGCTGTAGGTGACATGAACACCCCGCTGATATTCGAGACTGGTATGTCTCGGAATGTCTATGACATTAACATTGCAGTGGCACTGGGTGACATAGACTTTGAACTGACAGAGGATGAAATCCTCGACTTCTATTACTCAACAATTAATTTTCCGAGGAACGATTATGGGACTTGATATGTATGCATTCATTGTGGATGCTGACAAGGTAGGTGACAAGGTCACTGATGTGGCACTGGGTGATGACGCTACAGAGATCTGCTACTGGCGTAAGTTTAATGCACTTCATGGTTGGATGGAGGATCTCTACCGCCAAAAGGGAGGTGCTAAAGGTAGCTTTAATTGCACCACAGTGAGGCTCACTGCTAACGATCTTGATCGTTTAGAGATGGACACTGGCAACAACAAGTTGATACCTATCAACGGGTTCTTCTTTGGTGTTCAAGAGATAGACTCCGAAGACATCGAAAGCGTAGCAGGTTTTGTTAAGCTTGCGAGACAAGCCCTTGCTGATGGCAAGGCAGTGTTCTACGATTCATGGTGGTGATATGAGATACAGATACAAATTCATTGTGTGTTATCCCAATAGCACTAGCCCTGTGGCTTCTTTCAAGACAATGAAAGCAGCTAGAGCACACTCAGACAAGATCGTTGAAGATCAATTGTTTGAGCATCAATTCTTTGGTAACAAAGTTTACCTACCCTTCATCAAGCGAGAACTTATCCTGAAAGGAAACACATTATGAACAGAATGAAAGTGAGTGAGCGTTTTGCTCTCGGTCAGTGGCTCTCTGACTACCCCGATGATAAGACATACGAAGAAGTGTTGGCTCTGATAACAGAGGAACATGAGGATGTTATTTTGTGGGAACCAATTGAGAATTACCCACCCGAAAGTGTCATTGAAATGATTGATGACACTCGAAGCTCATTCGAGAATAGTGCTGATGACTTATGCAGTGGCATCAAGCTGAGTGATGTTATGGAAGGGGCATGTAATGACTAAGCGATACAAAGTGATTGCTAAGATGACAACATACTTGTATGTTTATGTTGATGCTGACTATGCCGTTGATGCTATAGCTATAGCTAAGGACATGGATGGGGGTGATTTCATTCCCCTCAATCAAGGCATTGTGGCTGAGGGTGATTGGGAAATACTTGATGCACACTTAGAGGTAAACGAATGAGCAAGATAGAATTCACTGCAGACTTTTTTGGTAGGTGTTATGTAGTCACCCTGCCCAAACTTGCTAAGTCAATGAAGCCTAAGCAAATAGCATCCACCTTCTACACCCCGAAGACGAAGGGCTACTATGCCTTCATCAAGGGGATGGAAAAGGAGCTGGCACTTAAAGGAGAACAGAAATGAATCAAGTTATTAAAACAACCGAAGGTTACAGGGTAGAGATGTCCGATGGAAGCTTTGCTTGTGATGAGCAGGGTAACAATGTATTCACCACCTTCAACCAAGCAAGGGATGTTCTCTTCACCTTGAAGGTGACGAAGCAAGAAGAGTCTGCCCGAATCTTTGGGCAACACTATGCTTATGTACATCCTAACTACCTTAAGCACTGGGAGCGTAAGGAAATTGCAACCACCTTCTACACTCCGAAGTCAAAGGTTTGGTATGCATTCATCCGAGGCATGGAACGACATGAGAAATTCCCTGTCATTGCCAAGGGTGCTAAGGCTGACATTCGAGGTGTGCTTAAGAACCTGACACAGTCGGCTGACAAGTACATTGAGGATGGTAAGTGGATAGAGGCACTGTCTAAAGACATTGCCGATGCTAAATATATTATGGAACACAACCTATGATTAAGAAAAACAAAGTATTCACCATCACTGTATACACTGATGCAGGGCATGGATGGGGCAAGGTGAAGCGTAAGGTGTTAGAGAACTTGGGCATTGCCCCTGATGTAAGCAGCTACAGCTACCAGTACAAGGACAATGTCTACCTCGAAGAGGACTGCGACTTGTCCCTACTACTGCAACGATTGCACTCTGATGGTGTGGCTGTTCGATGGGTGACCAAGAACACCGATGGTGATAGCAAGATCCGTTCTTATGAAAGGTATGAACATGTACAAGATACAAACCAGACTGCGTGACAAGTGGTACTGCCTAGAGTTTGATGTGACAGACAGTGGCACATTCAAACCTAGACGCTATGTCACATTGAAGGATGCATCAAAGGCACTGGAACGATTCCTAGATGGCTTGTTCTTTGCCAACAGGGAACAGGTAGACTTAGGAAACTTTCGTATAGTAAAGGAATGAAATGAATACAAAGATGTTAAAGCATGTTCGCACTCTGTTCAACACCGAAGGTGTTCCTGCTCACACTAACAGACACAACCAACGGCAGTGGGTGCGAAGCATTAGGCACTTAGGTGACAAGTGGTTGTTAGCTACACCAGTAAAAAGGAAGGAAGATGTAAATGGATGACGAAACTTTATATGGATGGTTTGCTATACTCTTTGCTATAGCATTCGTAATTGCAATGCTATGGAAATGAGCTACAACTTAGGCTTTGTTCATGGTCTGCGTAGTTTGCCCCTGTCTAAGGAGTGGATGGATGCTATGTATGTCTTAGGCTATGCCGAAGGACAGAAAACAAAACGATTACTTATTGAACAAGAAAAAGAAAGGTACTACGAATATGTTGTCCGAGATTGACATCAGAGACTTCGACAAACAACCTGTGCAACCGCTGTACTCAGTGAAGCCTAAGAGCTATGTACAATGCCCCCGCACTGAGGCTGTCTACTACTTCGATCACATCGATGGCATGTATAGCTACTGCCTAGATATGTTCGGAGACACTATTCATCTAGCCGCTTGGACAGATGTGATACCTTTGGCTAGAAAGCCCGAGTAAACTGTAGGGGTATTTACACTGCCCCTAATTTTGTGGTTATAATTAAGCGTCAGTTGCTGACACTCATTCACTTTTCTTAAGGAAACATCATGGCTAAACATGTAATCTTCTCTCGCAATGTTAACAATTCTGCTCTCTCTACAGAGCGTATCCAACAACTTGCCCCTGCTGCTTTCAGCACAACCAAGGCTGACCGCCTTACAGATCGTTATGTGTCGTTAAACACAAGCGACATCATCACAGTGATGCAAGACTATGGATATGCACCAGTGCAAGCAGCACAAAAGCGTAGCCGTAAGAACAACCCTGCCCACTCAGGCCACATGGTAGCCTTCGCTAAGACATGGGACATTGACTTCGGCACTGCTGACATTCGTCCTGAGATCATCTTGTACAACTCTCACGATGGCACTGGATCAGTAAGACTGTATGCGGGTTGCTTCCGTTTCATCTGTGACAATGGCCTCATTGCAGGTGATGGTTTCCAGTCTCGCATCTACCACAGCAAGGCACTGAGTGGCTTTGAAGAGATGCTTAAGAACACTGTGGCTACATTGCCCACCATGATGGAGCGTCTTGAGAGACTGCGTGGTGTGACACTTGACCCACATCGGTCTATATTGATGGCTAAGCGTGGTGTTGAGACACGATGGGACATGCTTGAACAGCAGACCAATGGTGTGTATGCTACCTTTCAGACTGTTGCTGATGTGTTGAAATTCCACCGCCATCAAGACAACTACATGGATGCATTCACTGTGTTCAACCGCATTCAGGAAGGTGTTATCCGTGGTAATGCATTCGTTAAGAGCCTGTCTGACAAGCACCCCAATGGTGTGATCCGTAAGGCTCGGCCTGTTAGCAGTGTGAGAGAGAACATCCGTATCAACTCAGAGTTGTGGGACATTGCCGAAGACATTGCCTTCGCTTAAGAGATAACGGGGGGAACAGGGTGTCGGACTTTGGGGGTTCCCGATGATGATCAGCCGTAGCCGTTAGTACCCCCACCTATACAAAGGAACATATATGTTACTAGATGAAGTAAAAATAATAGGCATCAGCCAAGGCGAGAAAGTGATGAGAATATCTATCACTATGTGTCAATGGGACACAGTGCGTAAGCTGTGTGATCTGCTTAGGGAAGATGCACATGAGTTGGGCGTTGACTTAAGCTTTCAAATTACATCAACACATGAGGACATGTAATGCATCAGGACAAAGCAATTGGTATGTTCATGGGTCTGTTCATTGGAGATGCACTGGGTGCTCCATTGGAATTCATCAGACCACATGAGATGACGAAGACATTGACAGAGATGGAGGGTGGTGGTGTACACAATACTGCCGAGGGTGAATGGACAGACGATGGTGCTATGGCTGTGGCTATTGCTGATGCATACATAGGCAGCAAACGCTTTGATCCTGAGGCTATCGCTATGAACTTTAAGATGTGGAAGAAGACAGGCCACTTCGGTACTCGCAACTATGTCTTTGACATTGGCAGAACATGCAGTGAAGCCATTGACCGCATCACACCAACACATCCCTATGCAGGTAGCTGTAGCTATAGCTCCAGTGGTAACGGATCTATCATGCGAGTAGCACCAGTGGTACTTGCCAATCACAACTGCATGCCTAGTGCTGTGGCACAGAGCATAGCTGTGTCGTTGATGACACATGGCAATGCAGACACTGTGCATTACATTGCAGGGTTTGTTGCTGAGCTTATGTCAGGTAAGGCAGAGGACAACTTCGACTATCTCAAACACTTCCGTGATGTGTATGCATCAGGAACCATCATGTATACATACAACATGGCATGGGAATGTGTGAGAGAAACCTCAAGCTTTGAGAAAGCTTTGATCATGGCAGTGAACAAAGGATATGACGCTGACACCGTTGGTGCAGTGACAGGTATGTTAGCAGGGCGTAAGTATGGCTTGAAAGGTATACCAACACGATGGCTTGACAAGCTTGTGAAGAAGGATGAACTAATTGATATGGCTGAAAATTTATATGCACTAGGAGGACAAGATGAGTGATAACAAGATGCAATACGCTTTCCCTGACGAAGGTAACTTCGGCATGACCTTGCGTGACTACTTTGCAGCTAAAGCTATGGCTGTGCTGATGACCAGTGCATGGAGCATTCCACATGCTGAAGTAGCAAGCAAAGCTTATTGGTTTGCTGAACAGATGATGAAGGCAAGGGAACAAGAATGACACAAGATGAAATGATTGAGATGGCTAGACAGGCGCAAATGCCATTTTATTGGCGTACAGGTGAAATCACATACTTGGACAAACTTGAAGCCTTTGCCAACTTAGTAGCACAGCATGAGCGTGAGGCGTGTGCAAAGCAATTGGATGCACTTGGTTGTGACCATTGCGCTACCGCTATCCGAGCAAGGGGACAAGCATGACTCTCCCTCGCTATGTAACATTGGCACAAGCTGCCGAAGGCATAACCAAGTATCGCTACAACCCACCACAGGATGCAGTGGATGCAGGGGTGGTGGCTAGGCGTGTGCTTGGTACTGACAAACACAAAGTGTTTGCCTTAGCTGAAGAACTAAATGCCATGCTAGACAACTGGCGTAAGGAACTTAGATATCTTAAAGATATCTCTGAGAAGACGAAGGTGGCTGACTTAGTCAAGGCATACAGGAATAACATCACTTACACAAAGCTCAGTGTTAAGGCACAGCGTGACTACATCTACTATCTACAGGGATGGCAGGACAGCAGAGCCAATGGAGTGACCTTGTATCAATGCAAGCTAGGTGACTTAGTCACACCGCATTGTCAGAAGATATATGAACAGCATGCTGAGCACAGTGTTAGCTTAGCTAACCACACCTTGGCAGTGTATCGATTGTTATTTAACTTTGCTATCCGTCATGGCTACATCAAGCACAACCCATTCAGCAAGGTGCTACGAAGGGCAGACAAGCCTCGCAGAACTGTATGGAGTAGGGAAGATGTCAGAGCATTCATGAACACTGCCTATTCCACATTCAAGTGGCGTAATGTAGGACTCATTGTGCAGATGGGTTATGAATATGGACAGCGTATGGGCGACATGCGTAAGCTGACATGGCAGCAGGTTGACCTAGAGAAGGGTGTGTTGCACTTGGAACAAAGCAAGCGTAGGTCTAGGGTGACCATTCCCACAAGCACTGGGCTACTAACTATGCTGAGACAACAGCATGCTGAGTTTGGTTGGCAGCAATACATTGCACCCTCCAATGTTCCTGATAGGAAGGGTGGGCTGGTTCCTTACAGTCTGTTCAATCTGTCTAGGGTGGCTAAGCAAATCTTAGTTGATGCAAATCTACCTAGTGATTTGGTGTTACAGGACTTAAGAAGGACAGCCATTACGGAGATGATTGAGGTGGGTGTACCCATCACCAACATCATGTCAGTGTCAGGCCATGCCACACCGCAAAGCCTAACACCATACATCAAGAACACATTGCGTAGTGCAACAGTGACACAGGAAATGCGAGGACTAACATGAAGGTGTACATAGGGAGCTACTCCAATTGGCTTGGACCATATCAGCTTGCTGAACTAACAAGAAAGCTAGGGGTTAGCGAAGAGAGAGCATACAAGTGGGGGGAGTGGCTCAGTGAAACATGGGTGGGCGATGTGCTGCAGTGGATGCACACTAAGAAAAAGCGCACTGTCATTGTGAAGCTTGATAGGTATGATACATGGGCTATGGATCACACACTATCCCTTATCATCTTACCAATGCTTAAGCAGCTTAAGGCAACACAGCATGGTAGTCCCAGTGTGGATGATGAAGATGTGCCAAAGGCTTTGCAAAGCATGTCATGCCTACCTAAGGAAAGCAGTTGGGATATTGATGACAACCATTTCAAAAGGTGGGACTGGGTGCTAGATGAAATGATATGGGCATTCGGTGAAATGGTAGATGAAAATTCAACTGATAAGTTTTATGATCATTCTGCTGTGGATAAGAAGGCAGGACTGGAAGAACAGATAGGTAAGATTAAGGTGGACTATGCAGGTCTAGAGGTGCATGAAGCTAGGATGAAGAAAGCTTTCATGTTGTTTGGTAAATATTACAGAGGACTATGGGACTAATATGGAACTAAATCAAATGGAACAAGAGGCAGTTGTTGTTGCACAGTTGGAATTTATACTGCGGTGGGAAAGTAGTTTGCCTGAACCAACTCAAGACACTGAACTTATTAAAGCAACAATGAGAGTGCTTAAAGAGTTTAAAGTATTTAAGAAGGATGACAAATGAGTGCATGGCTTATCGCAGTTGTTGGTGTAGTGTATACAGTGGTGGCAGTGGATCTGCTACTTAAAGGTAGCACTGGTCTAGGCATAGCCTTTGTTGGTTATGCACTGGGTAATGTTGGTTTGTATATGGAGGCTGCAAAATGATAAATACGGATGAAGACGATGAGTTTGCTCGCATTGAACGTGAAAACGCTATGAAGGGACAGCCCTACAACTGGGAAGCTAACGCTATAAAATCTGCTATCAATTTAGAGCGTAAAGCCTGTGCTGATATTGCTGAGTGGTGCATACAAAACCATCTTGAACACCACATACCTGAACGGATTAGAGCAAGGGGACAAGCATGACCATAGAAGACATCATTCGTAAAGCAAAACAAGAAGATGAAATTGAACTTATTGAGTTTATAAAGTTGGCTATCTTGCATGAGCGTGAGGCGTGTGCAAACCTGCGTAAAGAAGTGGCTCTGCTAGGTAAACGATCAACAGAATATGAAGATGGTTTCTGGGAAGGCTTGAGTAAATACGAAGAATTAATAAGAGCAAGGGGCAAGCATGACACACGATGAAGTTGTTGACATGAAAGACTTTAATGAATGGTGGGATAGTGACATCCCTATAACTAGTCCATTTAGAAGAGGTAGTCCTGCATACTGGGCATGGGCAGCATGGCAAGCTGCCTTGCGTGAACAAGCCATGATTGAAGTGCAGAGACTTGGGCAAGAGATGGAAGCAACACAGCCTGTGGCGTGGATCAGCACCACAGAACTGCTAGTAATGCGTGGTAATGCGTATGCAGGTGCTAAAGATTGGCGTGTAAATCTTGGTCTTGAACCAGAAGAAGGTGATGTTGGTTTGTACACATCCCCACCACAGCGCACATGGGTAGGGCTTGAACGAGAGATTGCGACAGCGGTGCTTGAACACTGTTACACGCCAATGGCTGTGACTTCCGACATGATTGAACGAACGACTGAGGTTATTAAAGCCACACTTAAGGAGAAGAACACATGACGCTAATAGACAGAGCATGCTATGAAAGAGGGTGCGTTTGTTACGACACTCGGTTTGATGGCAATGGTGTTAAGGTAGTAGCAAAGCATGGATGGGTAGGGTTGACACGCATAGAGCTTATTAAATGCGGGGTTCTTCCTTATGGAATGTCATACAGACTTTACGAAGCTATCGAGCAAGCCTTAAAGGAAAAGAACAAATGAAACTACATGAACTAGAAGACCTCATCATGGCAGCATGGATAACTAAGGAGGACATTGATTCCATCCTATGGGTGTTAATGGACAGAGAGAAACAAGCAACAGAAGATGAGCTTGCCAATTTATTAATTGGATTGCACAGCTTACACGATGCTAGAATGACTAAGCTGTTTAACGGATACGAACAAGTATTAAAGACCAACAAAGTAACTTACAAGGGCTATGACATTCTTAAAAACCCATCTACCCTGTGAGACATGTGGCAGTAGTGATGGCTTGTCCATCAACGATGACATGTCCACCAAATGTTTTGTATGTAATACATACATTCCCTCAATGAACAAAGAAAGACTTGAAGTGATTGATGTTGATACAGAAACGAAAGACACAAGCTCTTTCTTTAAAGACTACAACGAAGGTGTTAGTGTGTCTGTTTCAGACAGACGCATCAACAAAGCCACAATGGAACGCTATGGTGTTGTTCGCAGTGGTGGCTATTACTACTTCCCCTATTACGACAGCAACACCCAACTGGTGGCAGCTAAGCGTAGAGAGGTGAAGGATAAGAAGTTCACGACAGTGGGTGGGTGGAGTAAGGGTACACTGTTCGGACAGAACCTATACCCATCCAATGGCAAGTATCTCACCATCACTGAGGGTGAGTTTGATGCACTGGCTGCATATCAATTGACAGGTAGTAAATATCCTGTGGTGTCTATACGCACAGGTGCAGGTAGTGCATTGAAGGATGCCAAGGCCAACTACGAATACATCAACAGCTTTGAAACTGTAGTGCTTTGCTTTGATGGTGATGAGGCGGGACAGAAGGCAGCAAAGGAAGTTGCTGAATTGTTTGGCAGTAAGTGCAAGATATTTAAACCTGATCCCTCATACAAGGATGCATGCGAGTGGCTTGCTGAAAGCAAGGAAGCTGCATTCGTATCCCGTTGGTGGGCAGCAGAGCCGTTCATACCTGATGGTATTGTTAGTGGCACTGGGTTGTGGGACTTGGTATCTAAACCAATGGAAGCAGCAGACTGTTTCTATCCTTGGAAGGGGCTGAATGATATTACCTATGGCATCAGAGCAGGTGAGCTAGTCACATTCACAGCAGGTAGTGGACTAGGTAAGAGTCAAACCCTAAGGGAAATTGTTTGGCACTTGTTGCAGAACTGTGATGACAGCATTGGCTTGATGTTCTTGGAAGAGAGTGTGAGAAAGACTAGCCTATCTATGATGAGCCTTGCTGCTGATTTACCCATGCACCTACCTACCACTATGGTGTCTGATGCCATACGCAAGGATGCATTTGAAAAGACATTAGGCACTGGACGCTTGTACTTCTTTGATCACTTTGGATCGACAGCCATTGAGAACATTGTCAATCGTGTGAAGTATATGGCTAAGGGACTTGGCTGTAAGTATGTCTTCTTAGATCACCTAAGCATCATCGTATCCAGTCAGGATAATGGTGATGAGCGTAAGGCCATTGATGAAATCATGACCAAGCTTCGCATGCTTGTGCAGGAAACTAACATTGCTCTCATCATTGTTAGCCACCTCAAGCGTCCATCAGACAAGGGTCATGAAGAAGGTGCAACCACTAGCTTAGCTCAGCTAAGGGGTAGTGCAGCCATTGCACAGCTTAGTGACATGGTGGTATCGCTTGAGAGGAATGGTCAGGCTGATGATCCCATTGAACGTAACACCACCAAGGTGAGGGTGTTGAAGAATAGATACAGTGGACAAACTGGTCCTGCTTGCAGCTTGCTTTATAACAAAGACACTGGCAGAATGTTTGAGATTGATGATGCTATGGAAGGGATGATGCTATGAAACAGTGGGATGATCTTGATGATTCCATCATTGGACAAGCTTCCATATGGAATGGTAACAAGAGAGTGGAGGTCTTGGTCTACGATGCTGACAAGATGATTAAAGTATTTAAGGACAGAGATGGTATGACTGAGGACGAAGCCCATGAATATATTCTTTTCAACATTGAGAATTCATACATAGGAGAGGACACACCTGTATTGGTGTGGCAAAGATATGAGTGATGGAGGAAAGGGACATACTCAGCGTCCCAAGTCAATAGCTGATGAAGAGTGGGCTACTAGATGGAATGCCATCTTTGGTAAAGACTCATTAGAAGATTACAAACAGTCGGTAGATGTTAACAATCTCCGACAAAATGATAAGGACAAGGACGATGATCTTCTTAGACATAGAAACCAATCTGAAACATGACACCATATGGTTGTGTGTTACTAAGCACAGCACCACTGGTGAGGTGAGGCACTGGCGGGAAGCCGACAGCTTGCAGCAATACTTAGAAGGTGAGCAAGTGGTGGGCCACAACATCATTGGCTTTGACGCACCTGTGCTTAAGAAGGTGTGGGGTGTTGGCATTCCTGACAACAGTCTGGTAGATACATTGGTGATGTCACGGCTGTACAAACCTGACATTGAGGTG
>Ga0208975_1001109_pt1 | contig 11847 bp, 17 predicted proteins | sample GreLakmeER78MSRF_FD_187700 | JGI IMG/M metagenome (GOLD analysis project Ga0208975, IMG submission 187700) | Freshwater lentic microbial communities from great Laurentian Lakes, MI, USA - Great Lakes metaG ER78MSRF (SPAdes) | ecosystem: Environmental > Aquatic > Freshwater > Lake | place: Great... | reverse complement strand
TTGGCCAAGGTGGTGGTGGATTTGGCCAAGGTGGTGGTGGATTTGGCCAAGGTGGTGGTGGATTTGGCCAAGGTGGTGGTGGATTTGGCCAAGGTGGTGGTGGATTTGGCCAAGGTGGTGGTACTGGTGGCCAAGCCATTGGTATGGATAATCCTTTTTACCAAATGGCAATGCAAGGCATTATTTCTGGAGTAGGTGGCTTGGCATTTCAAAGTGGCGGTGGTGGAAATATGGGTGGTCAAAATAATCGAGGTGGCTTTGGTCAAATCGGTGGTGGCTTCGGCGGTGGAAATATGGGCGGTGGTGGCTTTGGTCAATTCGGTGGCGGCGGTCAGTTTGGTGGTGGCTTTGGTGGCAAGGGTGGTTTTGGCAATGGCGATAATGGCCTATAAACTCAATAGCCATTTTTTAAACGATAATGACTCGCTAGTGCTCACGACTCCTTGATATTGACTTGCTGATAATCCCGCTGGTCTTTTTGTTGAATATGATTGTTTTTGTTTGACTGGTGGAATGTAAAAGTTTGCTTTTGTTTTAGGTATAGAAGATGTCTTTAACAATTCGCCTTTTTCTAATTCTTCCAAAGTGTAAGTTCTAGATGCTCCATTACTGTAAGAATAAACATTTATTTCTTGATTGAGCATATTTTCTCGATCAACAATATTTTCTTGATCAAAAATATCATAAACAGCATGGACAATTTTTTTTGCTGTTCCTTGGTCAAGCTGCCACACTTCAAAGTTGTTTCCACGAATGATGATGTAACCAAGATTTTTACATCCATATAACCTTGCGTCTCCATGTATGGCTTCCATTGCATCTTGTAATTTTGGGTTAGAAACCAAGCTAGGATCTATTTCTTTTATGAAATTGTAAAAACTATAAACATCGTAAGGATCAAATTCGCCTTGATTGATGTAATCATTGATTTTTTCTATATAAGACTCAAGCTCTTCTTTTGTTTCTTTTTCATCATCTCCCATATTTTCATCGTCATAAAATTTTGTTTCCAAGAGTTCTTCTGCTATTTGCACAAGATCATCAGCATAACTATGACAAATATCTTCTATTATATGAGCCTCATGGCCTTTGTCGATATTGCTATCGGCATCATTAAGAGATCTATCGTAAATATATTCTTTATGCAATAAGTTGGTCATATTGTCTTTCTTGTATAATCGTTAATTGCTTCTGACTTTAAAAACTACAGAGGCTTCGTATTTAAATTTGCTTACCTCATTTGATTCTTTGAACCATTCTCTTGCGTAATCAATGGTACTTCTGGGTGCTGGCTCTATGCTCTGAAACTCACGATTCACCCTAACTGACATATCGCCGAGATTAAAGCCATTTGCTTCAATAACTTGTTTTATTTGAGACTCTACTCTTGCTTCTGCATCTTTTTGATTCATGGCCATGATGATGCCACTTATGTTGGCAGATATGATTGTTCCACCATCTTTCAGTGTTTCTTGTTTGATTATATCAACGAAGCTATCTCTTCCAAGTTTTTTGACTATGCCAGATTTAAAGTCGGTAATTTTACCACTCATGTCTGAATGGCCATGAACACTTGAAATATCTGTTCCAAAAACGAATTTCTTTATGGTTGATGGAATGTAGTTGCGATCAAGTCCAGCTTTTTTAAGTAGTTCTTGATGATTTTTTGTTTTTCTTATAGAAGTGAAATGTTCGGCATCTTTTATTGATCCTTCATATTCTAACCCACCAGCAGCAATGTAGTTTTTGTCATCTTCTTCTTGCTTTACAGATTTCGCATCTCCATAAGACCTTTGGACATTATATGTGTAGGGCGCAGGCTGTACATCAGGTGGCAATTGTTTGTTTTCTGCACCACTTATAAAGGGAGCGAGAGCCAGAGCTCCAGCTGCAAGTTTTTTGCGCCAATTTTCATTTAAAATCCTATCAAGATCATATTTTCTTGGGTCGATTCCCATGCTTGACATCTCACGGATAAGATCGTTCTTTTCAAAAAATTTTGTAAAACCTTCCATATAAACCTCTGTTTTAATTGATGAGGTATATATTGACATATATGTAAAAATGTCAACGAAGTTTCAAAGGTCAATACAATATGTGGATTGATTTAAAAATTAGAATTTGCAAGTGATATGGCTATTTTTACTTAAAAACTGTAATTTTTAAATTAGTTTTTTTCGGATTTCCATTGATCCATCAGCAATTTCGCCTTGTCAGTACTGATGTCAAGATATGTGGATATGGCATTCAAGTCAAATTTGCCGCTATACGCAAGCATCTTTACGCATTGCATAAGTCTGTCAAGAATTTGTGAATCTGGGTCATGAGCAATTGGTTGTTTTTTTTCTGGTACGATGGTAATTGCTTGGTTGCCTACGCAATTCGCTTCGGCCAGACTTATATTTTGTAATATAGTAATTTTAGAAATTGACTCCGAAAGAAGTGCGTTTCTTTCTTTCGATTCAAAACGAACCCAATTCTTGTCAAGGTTCTCAAATTTCTTTTGAATGTCGGAAATTAGTTCGAATACGCTCATGTTGTTGTACCTTTGAATATGTAACATGCCATTAATTTAAAGCAGTTCCTAGTTAAAGAAGTTTCCTTGAAACAAATTTTGAAGCCAGTACTTCAAAATTTGGTGTATTCACGCATACAAGTATGGTGCGAAGCGAGTTGCTTCTTGCATTGAACTTTATCATAAAAAACAAGGCAAATCTATATCATACTTTTAGATTTAACCATCTTTTAATGCAATCCTCAATTATTGGTTAAAATTTTTTAGATTGTATTGATTAATACTTCATGGAGAACAATAAAAAAGAAGCTCAATTTGTTATTCACGATTCTTTTGGACGAGATCTTTTTGGAAAAATGGCTGAAAAATTTGCACGATTTTTTGGGACTCCAATATTTCTTATAGTGCAAACATTTTTTGTATTCATATGGATCATCTTAAATTCCTTTGTGGGATTTGCGTTTGATCCATTTCCATACATATTGCTTAATTTAGCATTCAGTACCCAAGCTGCATATGCAGCTCCTATCATTCTTCTGGCTCAAACAAGACAAGCAGAAAGAGATAAGGAATGGGAACATTCAGATGCTGAACACCGTGAAGAACTCCATCAAGTTGCCATTGATCTTATACAAATTTCCATTCAAAATTCTAATGAATTACTTGAATTGACCAAAAGAATGGAAGTTCTCATAGCCGAAGCACATCAGATGAACAAAAAAAATGAAAATAAGTAAATTGTCTATCAGAATTGAGTTTTTATGAGCGTAAAATTTGGGATTATTGTAGTAGATTATGAGAACCATGTACCACGAGATGAAATGATCGATGGTCTCAAGTCTATATCGGCGCAGAGTTATAAAAATTTTGATGTTTTTATTTGCCATGATGGAAAAAAATCAAAGCCATATTCAGAAGAACTTGCAAGCCTTAATCTTAATTTTTCTCCTTATTACCTTAACACAACAAGCCGGATGAATGATTGGGGACACAGTTCCAGAGATCTCGCCATGAAATTCGCTTACGAAAACACCGATTGCAATTATTTCCTTCACTTCAATATAGACAACTATTTATACCCCAATGCACTTGAGCTTATAAATGAAAAGATTGAAAATACAAAGACGAAGGTTCTAGTTTTTTCAATCAACCATTACAAACTCGAAAAAATTAGAGTTTACACACCAACATACTTCCCTGGCATTCCCCCACGACAATACAATATAGATTGTATGCAACTAGTGGCACATCGAGATGTTTGGCACGATGTTGGATTCTGGTTTACAACTTACGAACAATCAGACGGAGAAATTTATGAAAAAATATGCAATCAAAACCATTGGGAACATATAACTGAAGTGCTTGGAAATAACTATTGAAAAATTTTTCAGAATCGATTATGATCTTAATATGAAAAGCGACTCCATATCATCTAGAATAAAATTTGGCAACGACATCGCATCAACTCTTGCCAGATACATGAATAAAAGGTTTGGATACCAATTCCAAGAAGTGTCTCTTGAAGAAGACATGCGGGAAATGATCGACTTTCGTTGCGCCAAGCACAACAGGACGGCGCAGTTCAAATGCCGTGACAATAGGTCGGACATTATATTTGAGGCTAGGAGATTCTATCCAATCCCAGACGGATTTGACACCATAGATGGCAGAGATTGCCGAACACAGTCGCAGTTCTATTGCTGTCTTTCATCTAATAAACGCAAGGTGATTGTCGCCCCAACCAAGGTAGTTAAGTCCATGGCCGCCGAAGAGATTTCTGGATTTAACTTCTCTGGTGATTTCCTTTCCAATCTTGTTGCTAGGTCTCTTAGGTTTCGAAACAGATCCGTAAAGCTACATCGTGGCGACAATGGAGTTGAGTCTTGGTTTAAAGTTGATGAGGGTACAGATACGGCGATCTACTACAAGCTGTTGGTTTTTATTCCATACGATTCAATACCAATCGCTGCTAAATTTGAGCTTCATGAAGGGCAGGAGTTACTTGATGAAACCACTTGGTGATTGTCCAACTGTTGATATCGTAATTTTTGGTGTTTCAAATGGGGAAAATATTACATCTGTATTAGATTCTCTCAACAATAGCATTGAAAATGTTATCTCCACAACCACTATAGAAACCGAAAAGTTAACATTGCAAGAATTGGGTTTAGTTTTAAAAGGTGGAGTAGGCAACCTCATTTGTCTTTTTTCCGCTTCAATGGAAGTGTTGCGCCTAGATTGGCATTCTGCGCTTTCGCATTTTGATGATGAAGACTGTTTTGCGGTAACAGGGGCTTGCCTACACCATGATGCGACACTACTTGATTACGAATCACTTGAACCAATCAAAAATCTAAGAGCCGAGCAAACTACTGCATTTAATTTTTGCATGGACTTCTGCCTAATCAAGCGTGATGCCACCATTCGTTATAAAATTGAGAGTAACGATTTCAACCTTAACAAGTGGGCAAGAAGTATTGTGCAACAAGGGCTGCATTTTATGTATGATCCAAAATCTGTTGTTGCCAAAGCCAGTCAGCCGAATCCTACGATTCATGTTGATGATGATCTTGGTTCTTAAGTACGAATCCAATTTTCAGCAAAATCGGTACAAATACCAAGTATGTCATGGTCAGTTTGGAATTCCTTATCTGTAACTACGCTGACTCCGCCATCTATGTATGTCCCAGGGTAACACCATATATAACCTTTACTTGTTATTGTCATCTTGTCATTTTCATGCCAAAACCAATTTATGCCATGTATGAATCGGAGCGAATCTACTGCAACCAAACTTTTGGCATGCACCCATATCTTTTCTGAGTTTTCCTCAAGGAAAGACTTTGGTATGACAATATCCCCAGAGTCATGTCCAATCCACACTGTATTCTCGTGAATTCGCCACACATCTATTTCTACTTCAAATCCTTTTGAAAGAGCCAACTCAAATTGTTTTAGAGTATTTTCAGTTCTTGGGTTTGAACCTGTCAGATTTCCTCTATGAGATATGATCTTCATGTTAAATTTCCTAATGAAGTTTTGTTTTTTTTGCAATATGCTCTTCGTCCCAGAACTCTCCAAATGGACAACATAGATCGACAATTGATTTTTTGATTTCATCTGATACTGAAACTTTTGCCGTTGGGTGGCAAGATTTTGTTATTGCGTTTGGAAAGGTTATGTTTTTCTGAAATTTATCTTCAATGATCTGCCATAAGTCCTCCATAAGATGATCATGTCTTATAGTTAAAATTTTCATAAAGCTTGGTTTTCTTCCACGACTAAGTGCAATCATGTTCTGTGGTGAATGCTTAAACCAGTCGAATCCAGGTGTTTCATTTCCATACCTGGTGTCAATGCCATGCATATTCACAACAAATTCTTCAAATGAAGAGGAGAAATTTTTTTTTGGGAAGTTGCTAACGAAATTATCATAGCAAGATATAGCCCAATTCAGAAGTGGTCTTGTTGGAACTACGGCAGTGTATTTGATGTATTTGTTTTGCCACTTGCCATCCAGCCTTGTGTGATGGTGGATAACATTAGCACTTGTCACAGATGTGACGGTATTGCAGCCAAATAGATTATTCACAATGATATCATGCAAGGTGGTTGATGAACATCTTGGCGTCAAAAAAAATATAATCTTGTTTTTATCATTGATTATCATGTATGTATTTATGCGTCACGATGGACATCTAAATCATGTTAAGAGCTGAGACAACACTCTTTCCAACGGCCTTCGCAAGATTTACAGGAACGGCATTGCCAATTTGTTTGTATTGGCTAGAGATCGAGCCACAGAATGTGTAGTCATCTGGGAATGTTTGTATCCTTGCATATTCTCTTATAGTCAATGGCCTCGTCTCGTCGGGGTGACATCGCTCGGTTTGCTTCTGTATTGGGCTACACATCAATGTTAGACTTGGCTGATCCCAACTTAATCTCCGTGCTATACCAGTCTTTCCACCTTTATTATGGAAGCATGCCTTCATGTATGATTTCTGTATGTCAATCGGAAGGTCACGCCAATAGCCACCAGGAGGAACCATATTCAATACTTTTTTTCTAGAATCTGGATAATTGGAGCCTGCAGATGGCAATACATCGGTTGCAAAAAGATCTCCAGACTTCAAGGCATCTTGGAGTGTCCATTTCTTGGAAGACTTTTCTGGTGGGGTAAACTCAATGTCTAAATCTTTTCGTATGGCAATGATGAAAAGTCGTTCTCTTTTTTGCGGCACATCATAATCAACAGCCTTGAGTAGATGTGGTTGTACAACTCTATAACCTATAGAGTCAAGAACCGAAAGCATAACTTCAAGCGTCTTGCCATTTTCATGACTTAACAAACCACGCACATTCTCGCCTATTGCTATTTTTGGTCTTATTTCATCAACAACTCTGGCAAACTGGTAAAACATGGTTCCACGGGCATCTTCAAGACCAAGTCTTTTTCCCGCCGAGCTGAATGATTGGCATGGGAATCCGCCTGTGACTATATCGGCCTCGCCATTGAACTTATTGAAACTTATAGAGCAAATGTCACCTTCGATGAGATTCCATGATGGTTTGTTGGCTCGAAGTGTTGCGCAAGCATGCTTATCAAACTCATTACAAGCAATACAGCTGATGCCAGCCATTTCAAAACCAAGAGTAAGACCTCCGCAGCCTGCAAAAAGGTCTATTGATTTAATGCTTTTCATTAAGATATGTTAATTTATTTTATAATTTAAATCAATAAAATTAGGATTTTATCAAGCAAACTTGAGACCAACATGGCCAGATTGGCTTTTCAATTTTGTCCGCAAAAAAATCATCAACTGCTTTTTTTGCTCCAAGACAACTTTCTTCATGATAATCATCAAAAACCATGATTCCATTGCTTACCAATCTTGGCCAAAAGAAATTAAGACAGTCCATGTAAGACTTATAGATATCTACATCAATATGAACAAAAGAAAATGTGTCTAATTCTATGGCTTCACTGTTGTATTTGGGAAATTCTCCCTTATAGACATGGACATTATCAAAGTCTTTCAAACCAGCACAGACAATTTCATAGTTTGTGTCTGAGAAGTTTCCCTTGATGTGATAGTTGTCCTCTGGTCCTGTTTCTGGCATGCCTTCAAAGGTATCAAAAAGAAAGAGTTTTTTATCTGGTTTTTTATTTTCAGCAATGATTTTGGCGCTTCCACCTTTGTACACTCCAATTTCTGCCATGTTTCCATGGAGAAAGTTGGCTAACTTAGTGTAAAGCCTAATTCTGTCTTGTCGGTCGTATCCAAGTAATGTGTCCATTCCTTAAATGAATAAAGATTTTTTATTTTAAAAATAAAAATTTCATTTTTGACAATATTGTGTGAAAAGCCAATCTTTTCAGTTTTTTTGGCATTAAAAAGCATAGTGAAACACATGCGACGCTTGTATGGTTTGTAAGACTACTATGTTTAAATTTGTTTCAATTGTTTAAATATGTTATATCCATTTTAAAGGAAAGGAAGCCATGGAAAAATTTTTATGGATGGCAAAACATATAAGACCAATTAAGGTAGAAAAAGTTCGTTTTGGTAACAATTGCGATGGCGGCTATGTGTTGCCAACTAACTGTATTCAATCTTCAAATCTTTGCGTTTCCTATGGACTTGGAAACAATGTCACATTTGAGAATGATATCATCAAAAGGGGTATAAGCGTAATTGGTTTTGACATGCATGCCAAGAGACATCTTGCTTGGGCAAGACAGAAAACATTGGAATGTTATCAAGACTTCTCAAATCTTGAGGAAGTTTCAAATTCAAAAAATATAATTCTCAAGGTTGATGTTGAAGGATCAGAATGGAATTTTTTCAACACACTTGATTCAAAACACTTCTCTGATCATGTTTCTTGTTTTGCTTTCGAGTTGCATTTTCATATGAACCCAAAGAAACTGCCACTATCGGTAATGGAAAAGATGTTCGCTTCTCATCATGTTGTTCATGTGCATGGAAATAATTATGGTCATGTAGACGGAATGGTTCCGGTTGCAATTGAGATAACACTTGCTAACAAAAGGCATTTTGACAGCAGTCAAATTGATAGGCAAAAATATCCAATCAAAGATTTGGACTACAGCAACAATTCGGGGGCAAGAGATTTAAGTTTGGCCTGGCTATCTGCTATCAAATTGTTTTGAAATAATTGTTTTGGATTATTACAATCGACTAGCCGAAAAAGGCCCAGGTTTTTTATACCCACTTCCACTTCTTGCTCCAGGTAATGGAGGCGGATTTACTACTGGTTTTCTTCCGCCTCTTTGATTGCCATCATAATCCATCCATCTTTTGTCTGAAGCTGTTATGACTTCTTTACCACCAAGTGGTGTGTCTACCAATCCAAATTTTGGTATTGACTTACCTCCAACATCTTTGAAAACAGCCTGTGCGTGTTTATCATCTTTAGGTTTCCAACCAATGTTGCTTTGTTGTTGCGCTTCAGCATTCTTTGCTTCATTACTTATCTTTTCAATTTCTTTTGTAGCTTTAGAAATGTGATTTCGTAATATGCCAATATTTTTGTAAATATCTAAAATCATTGCGTCATTTGCTTGTTTGTCTTGTGGAAAGTCCTTTGATTGAACTTCTAATTTTTTAATCTGTTCTTCATAAAGCTTTATATTGTCGGTGCGCTTACCAATAAACTTTTTAAGGTTTGAAATTTGTGTATTGATGTCAATTTTTTGATTGGGAATGTTGCTTGGTTTTTCTGGTTTGGTGATACTAGACCAATCAAATTCTTCCAATGCAACAATGTCTTGTTGTAATGATTCTTGCAATGCAATAAGATCTTGTCGTAATAAAAACTCTTTAAATGTAATTCCGCCCATGTTTCACCTCAGTAAACTATATAGCATTCATCTATTTACCTCTTATAGACAAATATGTTGGAATAATTTTTTGAAGAAAAAAATGATTAAGAAAACACCAAAAATAAAACTGCTTTGACTACTTCTTGAAGTTTACAAAAAAACTGTCCGTAATACTAAATATTGCATGTCAAAAGAGAAAATAGCTGTTTTTATAGGTGATTACTTCTGGAGCAGCATTCCATATGATTGCTTGCCTCTCCACAAGCATTTGTCTGAGAGCTTTGACACGGACCTAATCATGTTCAACCAAGACATACGGTTGAGAAAAACCAAGGACAAATTCGATGGCTGCCTTTTTAAGTTTGACAACAAAGACTTTGTCAGATCAAAAAACCTCATATTGATTAATGACTGGAATGAATTTTATGCAATAAGTGGGAACTATAATCTCATATTGCGTGGTCCACACATAGCCGCAAAAGGGCGAAGACCAGGCGTTGAATTCATGCAACTCATTAAATGCAAGAATGCAGTTATTGACATTGGTGGCAGTGACATACTTCAAAGCAATGCCGATTACTATATGGTCAAGGGAGAGGAGTGGGTTGGCCACTTAATGTCTTTGCCATTCAATGGCGGTATCAAGCGAAAACCAGACCACATATTTGTCACTGGCACTCCTCACTATGATCCATACCATGTTGATTCCATATTAGGTCAAGACAAACCGCTTGGCCGCAAAGATTTTTACACAAAATATGGATTAAGTAAAGAAAAAAGGCTTCTGCTTGTGGTGCCAAGCAATCCGTCCGCACACTGCAAGCAGTTTTCTGATAACATGGCAAGCATGAACAAGCTTGTAAAGATTGCAGATCGTGAGGGTTATCATGTGGCAATAAAGACATATCCGCACGACTATGTTTTCCATGAGCCCTGTCATCAATACAATGGCGTTTACATCAAATGGCTTGGTGGTTCAGATGGTGTAAAGACGAACAAAAGCATGGCTATGTATGAATACATATTAAAGCATGTTCCTGGGGTTTTCATAGTTGAGAGCCAAGATCACTTTTCCGTCATGATGGCTGCCGACAGACTTTTCAACATGTCTGGCAGCCACATATCATGGGAGACTTTTTTTACCAGTGCGACAAGCTATGCAGTTGGATTTGAGGGTCAGCCATACTATTGTGGCTCTGAAAGATTGCCAAGAGAAGTAAGATTTCCAGATGAAAAGTTCAATGTTCACCTCAAAGATGTGGAAGATGTAGTTACTAGCAATTTGATTTCAGACAAGAGTGGATTGGAAAAATTTATACTCCGTGAATTTTCTCTGCCAAACATAAAGAAGGCAGTGGAAAGGATACTTGCAAATGATAGGTAACAAGAAGGTTGTAGCAGTGACACTGGCAAGGGGTGGCTCAAAGACAATCAAGAACAAAAACCTTGCAATTGTTGGCGGTAAAAGCTTGCTTGAGAGGACATTGTACGCTGGCTCCCTTTCAAAGTACATAGATGCCCATTATGTGTCCTCAGATTCTGCAGACATTCTGGCAGAGGCAGAAAGGCTTGGAGCCAAGCTGGCAGTGAGGCCGTCGCACCTTGCCACTGACACTGCGTCATCGGCTGATGCGATACTTCATTTTTTGCAAGGACTTTCTTTGGACGCATATCTACATAATCTTCTATACAGGCCAGACTATGTGGTTGAGCTCATGTGCACATGTCCATTCAAATCGACTGAAGACATTGATGCGTGCATAGAGAAGCTGCACCTTACTAGGGCTGATTCGGTGGTGACTGTCACTAGGCTTCTAGATCACCATCCATCAAGGCTAAAATACATTGAGGATGATACACTGTGTGATTTTTACCCAGAAAAAAAAGAGTCAAGAAGGCAAGATCTAGAGCCACACGCCTTCGTGCGGGCTGGTGGGATATATGCATTCACATGGGACTCTGTTTTCAAAACAAAGTCAAGATATGGCGGTGTTGTCAAGCCAGTTGTAATACCTTCAGAGAGAGCGGTAAACATAGACGAGCCGTTAGATTTGATGTTGGCAGAATTGATTGGTGATCGCCATGGCATATAGGATTGCTTGTCTAACTCCAGTTTCCCACATAGAGGGTGTCGATGAATTGCTTTCTTCAATAGGAGAGGTTGTTTGTGCACCCAACTCAAACCGTGGCGAGGCGCTGTTGGCATCACATGGCTGTGATGTTATTTTCGTGAACCCAAACAGAATGACATACAAGATTGACGCAAGTTTCATGGCATCGCCTTTGAAGCACATCATAACCGCATCTACTGGGACAAACCACATTGACTTGTCATCTGCTTCGTTGGCTGGTGTTGAAGTCCACTCTCTCGCAAAGGAGTTTGATGTAATCGAAAAGATATCATCAACGGCAGAGCATGCATTCGCACTGACGATGTCCATGCTGAGAAAAATCCCAGCATCATTCAATTCAGTGAAATCTG
>Ga0208975_1001102_pt1 | contig 11872 bp, 8 predicted proteins | sample GreLakmeER78MSRF_FD_187700 | JGI IMG/M metagenome (GOLD analysis project Ga0208975, IMG submission 187700) | Freshwater lentic microbial communities from great Laurentian Lakes, MI, USA - Great Lakes metaG ER78MSRF (SPAdes) | ecosystem: Environmental > Aquatic > Freshwater > Lake | place: Great... | reverse complement strand
CCAAAGACATTCAGACCAACATGATTCTGCTGATGGCTATGCTCTGGAGACCAGTTACAAAGATAGGGTATTGGTCCAGAATCAAGGCCTACTTTGCAGCTAAGGCTCTTCTGTCTAAGTCTAACAAGGCTAAACAGTGGGGAGTTAAACTGCTTGCATCTGTTAAGTATGAGATAGAAGACTACGACACAATGGCCTGCATGAGAAGAGAAGAGGAGTTCAGAACAATGCCAGGATCTATTGCAGCTTACACCACCACTTTTTTTTTGATTACATCGCAGGTATTAGTCGCAGGTTCCCTCAGATCTTTAAAGAGCCAGCTGGAAACGGTTCAGTCGGAATTAACGGAGTCCCTCAAAAAGATCTCTCAGGATGGGGCTGGTACACCTACCTCTGGGTCCTTGCAGGAGAAAGGGCAGTAGAGATAGAACCTGTTCTGATGCTAAATCACCAGACAGTTCTGACCAACATAGCCTATCTGGTGGACAAGGCAGACACCGAAAGGTTTAATATGGAACAAGCCCATAAGGGCCGTTAGAAAAAAGATTAAAAACTATATCTATAAACATGGCACAATTGCAATCAGTACAACTGCAGATAGTAAATCGAATCCAAGCACTGGCGGAAGCCCACAAGATGGTCGAAGAGTTTAGATACGGTTTCCTGACCGACATGGACGATCTGCCAGACTATACAACCCCAGTGGTTTACCTTGTTCCCGAAGGGGCAAGCTACCCATCTACCGGTAAGATTAACTACAACTTCTCTTTGGTCTGCTTTGACATGTTGCTGCCAGACAAGTCCAACCTGAAGTATGTTATCTCTGACACACAGGGAATACTAAACGACATCTACACAAGACTGCTCTACCAAGCAGGTGATCCAGAATCATGGGAAGTCCAGGGCACCGGAACATACACACCGTTCCAAGAGCAGCTGAAAGACTACGTTGCTGGAAACACCCTGACCCTAACCATCTCTGCCTTCATGGAGATGTGTTCTGAAAATCTACCGTTCGTATAATGAAGGTAAATCTAAAGTTGGACCAGTTCAGCCAGCAGTTGACCAATGTGGCTCAGCAGGCCTATCCAGAATCGGGGGCTTTAAAGTCTTCTATTAAGGTGGAAATAACTGAGGACGACGTCGTTATCTCTTTTCTAAACTACGGTCTGTTTCAGGACGGTGGAGTTCAGGGAGCATTTGGAACTAAGCATCCATCTGGCAGAGGGTACAGCAAAGAAATCTTTAAGTACAAAGCAAAGAAGGATAAGTTCGGCAGACCTGCACCAGTGGGCGGCAATCTAAACTGGGGAGCAAGAGTAAACATCCGTAAGTTTGGTATTCCAGCAAAGCCCTGGATAGCAAGAATGATTACCAACATCAGCGACCAGGTAGCTAAAGACGTCGAAATAACTTTGCCTCCACAGATAGAAGCAGAGATAGTAAAATTATTAGGAAGCATAAAGTAAAATGGCATACACAATTACCCAGCCCAGCTACACACTATATCCCAGCGACAACTTGTCCTGGTCTACAGCATTTTCTACAGACTACACCCAGCCTGCATTTGTCTACAAGTTTTCAGTTCAGACAGGAAACTCTGTGGCAGCACTTGCAACTGCATCTGTCAACAGAGTTCCTGTTACTCCCGGTTCTACCGCAGCATCGTTTGCACCCAATGCCATCCTGAGAAACTATGTTGACACACCCGTTGTGTTTAACGGAACTACAGGACCAAGTGGTTCTAACGAAGGGCTAAAGTATGGCAGAGTAATCTATGGCCAAGAGTACAACTCAGGTGGAACAGTAGTTGCTGCAACAGGAGCAACGGGCACACCATTCTTATTTTGGAATTCCATCTTCTCTTATGCTGAATTTCCAAGTTACAATGCCAACCAGTGGATCATTGGACCAACTTCTGTAGGGGTAAACTTCCTAACAGATGGACCAGCAACCAGATGCATAATTCCACAGGACCTACTCTACGTAAACGTTTCTGATACTGGATCAACAGTTAGAACTAAGGAAGATATTTTTCCAGTTAACTCTTGGAACTGGGGACCTTCTTACGACGTATACCCGGATTTCTTTGACGACCTTATTACCACTGCATCTCCAACTGCACCTATTGCAAACTTAACCTTAGGAGCAACTGGCCAATTAGAGATGACGCCATGGCCACAGCCAGGAATAACAGGAAACACAGACATTTATGCAAGACAGATGGCTGTGACTGCTGGGGATACAATCACAATTAGAATAGAGAACGCAGTTGCCTATGGAGCATCTTCTACTAACTATCCAAGATTAGAACTTGTTGGACGCAATGGCTCTTCAGGACCTTTTACTTCCATAGGTTATCTGAATGTGACAATTGTTATTTCCCCTTCGAGCTCTTTTGCAAGCTTAACTACAGTAGCAGCCCAGAACTACACCTTCTTAGGACTAAGGTATGCAGTAACTGCAACCAACCAGCTTTCCAACCCTTCCGTTGCTGGCCCAGTAACCACCTGGACAATCTCTTCCCCTAACAATTACTTTTGGTCTGTTACTCAGGGCGGAGTAGAAACCAGATACGAAGCCATCTATGGAAAGCAGAACTGGCTGAACGTTGGGTCAGAGGTAAGGGGAGCTACAGGATTTACAGTGAAGATAGAAGACCTGTCAGGAAACATTCTGTCAGACATCATTACCTACGATGCAGACTGCGACGACTGTACAGCCTGTGAACACAAAACCTTAACCTGGTTAAACTCAAGAGGAGGGTACGACACTTTTCAGTTCTACTGTGTGAACAATAGATCTATAGAGGTTGCCAGAACAGTTGGACAGCAGACTCTGGCCCAGTCTTATTCTGTGGGAGACAGAGGGCTATACAACACAGCCAACATAGGTAAGCTAAGAACCAGAGTAAACACCAACTATGTTCTGTCAGAAACGGTGGACTGGTTGGAATCCCTAATGATGTCTCCGTCAGTCTACGAAGTTGCCCTGACAGGTGAACTTACCCCAGTGGTTGTAGACACCACAACTTACCAGAGGTTTGCGAAACCGAACAGACTAATGGTAGTAGAATTCGAATACACAGAAGCAAACCTACGCTCAAGCCAAATAAGATAATATGCCACTACCTAAAAGACCCAAAGGCCAGAAGATCAGAGACTTTATTCCAACTTGCATGGCGGAACTAAAGGGAGAATTTCCAGATCCAAAACAACGCTTTGCAGTTTGTAGAGCACAGGCAATTAAGAGACCCAAGAAGTAATGCAGATCCAAATTCAGTTAGAGCTTAACAGGGTAGTCCTAACCTACCCTTATAACCCCACCACAGGGGCTATCGGAGCTACGGCTGCAGAATCTAATCCACAGAAGTTTATTCTGGATCTATTCCCTGACGAAACCATCCCAGTCTCTTATGCAGTGTCCGACCCGGCAGATGCATCTGTTAGGCCAACCCCGTTTACAAAGTCTTTTCTGATCCCTGCAACCCAGACAAACTCTAAGGCGTTTAACTTTCCCTACATGGCATCTTCAGAGAGAGCCTGGTATATTGGAAGGGCAGAGATTATCGGCAGCACCTACGTTGTCTATGCGTCTTATGGTTCTATCACAGTAGATGGAATTCCAATCTTTGTTGGAACAGTAGATCTAACCTCAGTCAACGTAGTACAGGGTGAAGTGGCATCTTACGAAATAAACTTTCTGGCCACAGAGATAAATTTATTTAACACCTACCTAAACAACAGGTTGCTAACTCAGCAGCCGTTTACCATCGGAGCAACAGCTGGTGGTGTGTTTGGGATAGACATTTCTAATGCATCCGAAGTTGTGGTAGCAATGGGAGTAACAGGACCAGATACAACCTTTACTCTTGGAGCGGGTTCTTACGGCGGGTTCTTATTTGCCTACCCAGACTTTGGATGGCCGGACGATGGATTTACAGGATCACCTGGTGTTTGCGTTGGTGAAACAGGACCAGCTTTTAACACCACAGAAGACGTTAGATCTTTGTATGCTACAGGACCTGCACCGACGGACATTAGGGCTACGGGGCTAAGAGCAGGCTACAACCTTCTGCCCTACCCGTTCGTTAAGACCTACATAGACCAGGCTTTTGATTCTACACCATTTACCTATGTTTCAGAATTCTTTGAAACCAGCTTATTTAAGTCTTTGGTTCTGCTGTATCTTGATAACACCAAGGTTCCCACCAACTCTTTTATGTTTAGGTTTGGGTTTAACCCAGTAGACTTTTACCCAGATAGATCTGTAGCAAATCCAACCGTAGTAAGAACTATTACTTCTCTGGACGAATGCAACGTTCCTGGCACTTTCCCGGTAGATGCCAACCAACGCTGCGAAGACATCTACAACTTCTGGGATTCTATAGAAGAGGCTTTTGTCCTGCCTGCAGATGGAACCTATGAGATACAGATACAGGCTAAGGCAGTTGTTAGATTTGGATGGGACCAGCTGGTAGGTGGAATCTACGGAGGAAACTGTCCGGGGGGAACACCAAATGCCAACCTTTATCCGCACGTCACTAACCCGCTAATCGGACCTAACTCTGTGTTAGAAATCACCAATGAGGCGGGCACTGTGATAGACTTTATAAGCATTGCAAGCCCAACTAAAGTTGGAGCAGATGTTCTGGCTGTTCCAAACACATACTCAAAGAACGGTAACACCTACTACCAGTGGGAGGCAGTTTACAACCTTTGGTCTTCTCCAGCCACTTTTACCTTCAGTGGTTCTGCAGGAGACAAGTTTTTCATTAAGTTTGCCTATGATGCACAGAACTACTATACAGCACCAGTTGCATTTGGGTGTGACCCTTTCCCGACTGCCGATAGACTGTACGAAGATGCAATGGACCTTACCGTAGAAGATGTAAGAGACAGCACCATCAACTGGCCCAGAACAGTTCCCCCGATTACAGAGAAGGAGTTTTTCCAGCAGGTGGTAAAGCTATTTAACCTGTACTTTGAAATTACCCCCAACTCTAACCAGCTAAAGATAGAACCCCGCAATGAGTTCTACGACGACACAAACGTCTTAGACTGGACGGACAAGTTGGACATTTCCCAGTCCAGAACAATCCAGCAGTTTCTCCCTCCGAAGCAGGTCTTCTTTAGATTCCAAGACACACAGAACTTTGCGGATACAGAGATCCAAAAGATAGACAATCTTTATAATCTAAATGCCGCATCTCAGCAGGTTCAGTTCATCAACGGGCAAGGAGAACAATCTGTAGAACTACTTGCTGGTTCTACTACACCTTATCTGACCTACAGCAGATCGTTTGGTGTTACCCCCCAGTATCCACAGTTCGCTCAAACAGGTACTTTCTTTAACATTCCTGGACTTGCGTTGTACCCTAAGCAGGACGACGGTCTCAGAGAACTTGCAGAGACATCCAACTACTTTTTTGCTTTTGCAAACGGTCTGGAAACCACCCCAGTAATGTGGAACAGCTCTTTAACCAGAACTCCAGTGGCTGTGTTTGTATCCTCTACAGATAACGTTGCAACCCTGAAGGTTGGGGGAACAGGAGCAACTGCAGCCCAGATCTTATCTACGTATTCCTCTCTGTTTCCAGGAGCAACCCCAGCAGTGGATCTTGGATTCAAGCCAACATCCACTTACATTTGGAGGTATGGAACTCTGTTGGGCAGCCAGCCGGGAAACCAGCCCTCTGGTGTGGCAAATTCAGAAACTCTGTACACAAAGTACTATGAAGGGTTCTATGAAAATTTAAACAGGCAGAGATTCCTAAAGGCCAAGTTCAAGTTGACCACAGAAGACATTGCTAATTTCTCATTCAGAAATCCTGTGTTTGTCCAGTTTCCCAACGGCGACGCAGCCCAGTATATTGTCCAGTCCATCAACTACGATCCAACCACCAATGCTCCGGCAGATGTTATGCTGTCCACATACAACCCATTATACATTAACTAACCATGGCAGATGCAAATATAAAAATTAATATAGAGACCCAGTCTCTGGATCAACTGAATGCTAAGCTTGGTATTCTCCAGGCTGAGATTAAAAAGGTTCCGGTCGGTTCTGCAGAGTTTAAGAAACTGTCTGCAGAGATTAGAAGATTAGACGGAGCAGCAGGAGATGCCGGCAAGAAGCTAAAGGCTATCGACGTAGGGCAGCTGGCTGGCAACGTTGCCAAAGTCGGAGCATCTGTTGCATCTGCATCTGCTCTGTTTAAGCAGTTCGGAAATGAAGGCACAGATTCCAACAAGCAGATCCAACAGGCTTTAGAGGCAACCAACACCATCTTGGGGGCAGCAGCCATTGCAGAAGGTATTGCAGCAGCTGGAGAAGTTGCATTTGCAGTAGCAACCGAAGGAGCAACGATTGCCCAGGGTTTATTTGCAACTGCAGTAGGAACATCTACCGGGGCTTTGAAGGCTTTGAAGGTGGCTTTGATCACCACAGGAGTCGGGGCTTTAGTAGTTGGTCTTGGTCTGCTGATAGGTTACCTAATAGACTCTGCAGAAGAGACAGAAACTCTGTCTAAAGAACAAGACAAGCTAAACAAGGCTTTCGAAAGGCAGATAGAAGTTATCGACGACACAATCAGAAGAAAGCAAAACCAAGCCAAGATAGACGAAGCCCAAGCTAAGAAAGACAAGAAGAGCTTAGAAGAGATTAACGAAATTAGAAGAAAACAGCTGGTTGTAGAAAGAGATAAGAATGCAGAGAAGGTTGGACTTGCTAACAAGAACCAAGAAAGAGAACTTGCCAACTTCAAAGGCACAGAAGAGGACAGACAGAAGATTATCGACAAGTACGATAAACAAAGAGCACAGGCTATCGTAGCAAAAAACAACGCAGAGACTGAACTGTCATTAAATTCGATTGCTTTATTAGAAGATGTTGCTAAAAGAGATGCAGACATTCTAAAGCAGAGAATAGATGCAGAGAATTCCTACTATAGAGCCAGAGCAGATCTTTTGGACGTTAAATATAAGGAAAGAATTTCTACAATCAACAAGAACGAAAAAGAAGAAATCAGAGTAGCAAGACAATCAGGATTATCTGCTACTGAAATCCAATTTAAAATCCAAGAGATTAACCTTAGAGCATCTAACGAAAGAGTAAAGGTTATTCAAGAGGAAGAAGATAAAAAACTAAAGATTGTCCAAAAGTCTGTGACAGATAGACTGGAGATAGAGAAGCAAGCTGCAGAAGTGGCTGGGGATGTTGAAAAAGTAAAAGAGATTCAGACAGCAATCAACAAGATTAAAGAGGACACAGCCAAAGATATTGCAGACGCCCAGAAAGAAGCAAAGGAAAACTTAGATGCTCTTTTTAAAGCAGGTAAGTTGGTTGAATCAGTTTACACTAAAGCAGTTGCAGATTTAAACACTATCACAGAAGATTTTAAAACTGGAGTAGCCAAAACTGTTACCGAAGGGGGAACTGCAATAATTTCTACATCAATCGACGGTGTTATCAATAGGTTCGACACAAGCCTAAATGAAACCATCACCAACTTAGGTATAGCTGCAGACGATGCTGAGAAGCAGTACCTTAAAGCAATCACAGGCCAAAACGGTAATGCAGTAGAGCAAGCCCAAGAGGCATTTAAAAAGAAGCAGATAGACAACAGAAAAGCAGTTGCCGATGCTACAATTGCATCTGCGGACTTAGAAATCGCTGCTCTGGAAGAACTAACCGATCTGTCTGTCGAAGAAGAACAAGATAAGGCTAAGAAGATCTTAGAGTTAAGGGCTAAGAAGTCTAAAGCAGAATTAGAATTAGAAAAAGGAGTTTCAGAGGCAACCGCAGACGAATACCAAAAGAGAATAAAACAGGTAGAAGAGTTCTTTACCGAATTAAAGAAATACTACGATCTTGTTGCCACTTCTATCCAGGCACTTGGAAACATCATAGCTGACCAAGCCACTCTGAACGACATCAGACTGCAGGAAGAAATAGAAACTGTCAATCTACTGTACGACCAAAGGTTTGCTTTAATAGACGCAGAAGAGAAAAAGCTGGACGATGCAGCAGCAGCCAAAGATAAGAATCTAACCAAAGAGGAAAAGAAGAGAAGACAACTTGCAGCAGAGAGAGCCTCTTTAGAAGCTCAGCAGCAGCAAGAACTTGCACAGCTTGAAAATGAAAGGGCCAATGCAGCAGCAGATGCAGCCATCAAGCAGGCAAACGTTAACTTTGCACTTGCAGTTGGACAAATTGCAATAGCAACTGCAGAGGCAATTATCAAATCCGTTGCAGCATCACCAGTAACATTTGGTCTACCCTTCTCTGCTTTTGCAGCAGCAGCTGGGGCTTTACAGCTTGGAGCAGCTCAATCTGCAAGATCAGCAGCAATAGCAACTGCAGAAGCAAGTAGACCAAGATCAGTTTCTTTGGGTAGTGGTGGTGGAAGAGTTTCTAAAGCAGAAGGTGGTCTAATTAACGGGCCAGGCAACGGCATTTCTGATTCTGTTCCAGCCAACTTGTCCAACGGGGAATTTGTTGTTAACGCAGCAGCAACCCAAAATTATCTGCCGTTGTTGAATCAAATCAACCAATCTGGACTACAAGGTGGTAACCCTGTTAACCCATCATCGGGAGGTTCAGATGCAATGCTTGCTCTTCTGCAAAGCATAGATGCTAAGCTTGCCCAGCCAAACAGATCCTACGTAGTTGCGTCAGACCTGGAAAACATACAAAACAAACAAAACTATATTAATAGAAGATCTAACGTCCTATGATAAACCCATTAGTTAAAATTATCGAACTCTTCGTAGACGAAGAACAAGATGCAATCCTGCAGTCCATCTCTATAGTGGACAAGCCTGCAATCGAAAGAGAGTTTATGTACTTCTCTGAAGACGGCAGACAGATGCTATACTTCCAAGAGGTAGAAGACCAGCGTATCGTTGTTTCTCCAGCCATGATTCCTGACAAGATGATTGCCCGTAAAGACAAAGATGGCAAAATGTACTATGTTTACTTTTCAAAAGAGACAGTTGCTAAGGCAGCAGAGTATCTGATGAAATACAACAAGCAGTCTCATAGCAACATCAACCACCAACGCATCTATTCTAACGACATGTATGTGATGGAATCTTGGATAAAAGAGTCTGACAACGATAAGTCTACAGACTATGGATTCGGAGACATGCCAGAAGGCACATGGTTTGTTAAGTTCCGCATCATGGACGATGCAGTTTGGGCGAAGATTAAGTCTGGAGAACTAAAGGGTCTATCAGTCGAAGGGGACTTCTTGCTTGGAGCAGACAAATACGTAGATGCTTTTGCTGAGAACAAGTTCACCCTAATTAGACTTAAGTACAAGTCTGCCTATAAGGGGTTAACAGAAAAAGAGGCTGCAGAGCTGGACGAAATTCTCTACTATGTAGAAATGAACATAGACGTTTCTGGTCTACCAGCCTATGTAAACCAAGGAGAAACAGGAGCCGAATACACTTTTGCTGATTCATACACAGACTACCCAGTTTCTGCATCCAACAACGCCAGGAAGGCTTTGGAGTGGAGAGACAAATACCCTAATGAAATTCAAGGTGGCACTGCAATCGGTTGGACCAGAGCAAACCAACTTGCCAACCGCAGACCAATCTCAGAAGAGACTATAGCACGCATGGCGTCTTTTGCCAGACACAGACAGAATGCAGAAGTTTCTGCAGATAAAAAAGATAAACCCTGGACCGATGCTGGCTACGTAGCCTGGTTAATTTGGGGTGGAGAATCTGGAGTAACTTGGTCTACAAATAAGTTGGAATCAATCCGCAGACAGAACATGGCTAAAGAGGATCTAAACATGGATGTGTTTGGTTATCCAACAAGATTCTTCTACATGTGTCCAGGAGCAATAGCAACCTTCGAACACATCAAGCAGATGAACCCACCAGAAGACGTAATCGGAATGGCAAGATCAGCAGCAGTTCAAGCGGACAGGGTCTTCCAGATAGAAGAAGAAGTAATGGGGGCTGAAACAGCAACTATGGACCAACTTTCTGAAGCAGTTGTTTTAGTAGACGACTACAAATCCATCTTTGCAGAGATAGACCAGATCCTTGGAATGGAGCACGACATTTCTTATATGGACGGACACATTGCCACCATCAAGTCTTATCTGCCAGAAGAGTTTTCTTTTGCACCACAACCTGCATCTGGCAACAAAGGGGATAGACCACTTGCAAGAATTCCTAAAGAGGACAGAGGCAGAACAGGTTCAGACACAAACAAACCTGGAGATTCCACAACAACAAGAGGAGGGACTACAGTTCCTGATTCTGTAGAGAAGACTTTAAAGGATAAGATTGCAATCCACAACGAATCAAATCCACAGGAGTCCCAGAAAGCAACTTTGGGTATGCTAAAGGCTGTATGGCGCAGAGGATCGGGAGCCTATTCTGTAGGAACCCCAGGCAAAAGGGGCATGCAGAGATCACAATGGGCTATGGCAAGAGTAAATGCCTTCCTAAATATCCTTGCTGGCAACCAGTCTGGCTACGATAAAGACTATAATCAGGACAACGATCTACTTCCTGCAGGCCACCCTAAAGCATCTAAGTAATTATGGCTTGTAGATCTTGTGGACAGAGAATAATTGAAAGGGGAGCAAGTCCTTATATGGGCAAAGTTGCTCATCTTCACAACGGAGAGTCTTACACAATCACAGATACCGACCCAGCTAACCCCAGAATGTTCGGGGCTAAGAAGGAGGACGGGACAATTTTATGGTTCACCCTTTCAGACATTAGGGCCTTAAAAGGCTAAAACAGTAAAAAAACTGAGATTCTATATCTCATATGTATAACCAAAAATAAATCTAAAAAACAAATGAACATCTTACAAAGAATCCAAAACTTGGTAATGTCCGCAAGTTCTTTTGATTTCGCAATGTACGATCTTACCAACGGTTCGAAAGTAGAAAGCGACACAGAAACTCTTGAGATCGGTTCGATCATTTCTTTAGTTACCGAAGCTGGTAAAGAGCTTGCCCCATCAGGGTCGCACACTCTTACAGACGGAAGAACTATTGTACTTGACGATTCGTCTAAAGTGACTGAAATCAAAGAGGCAGATGCGCCAACAGTAGAAGAAGCAGCAAAAGTAGAGGACATGAAAATGCCAGAGAAAATGGCTTTAGAAATGGATCCAGAATTAGTTTCTGCAGTTTCAGAAATTATCAAAAAGAAAGCAACCGGTATGAGCGACGAAGATTTATCTTCTCTTTCTAACGAGCTAATTATGGCAATCGTTGCTTACGACGAACTAAGTGAAAACGAAGCAGAAGCAGAAGATTCTACTACAACAGTAGAAGACATGAACTCTAAGTTCAGCGAACTTTCAGCTATCGTTCTTGAAATGGCTAAAGAGCAGAAGAAATTCTCTGCAGAACTTTCTAAAGTTCCTTCAGCAAAAGCAATCTCTGAATTGGAATTTTCTTCCGAGCCAGAAACAACAGACTTGGTAGCTTTGAGAATTCAAGCAATCAAAAACCTTAACAAATAAAAAAATAAACTAATGAAAAATAACATTCTAAAATTTGACTTTAACTACGTAGTTTCCACTCTACCGGAATACGTAAACCAGACGTCTTTTGACTGGGTTCTTAGAACTATCCTTGCGGATCCTACAATGAACTACATCTCTGTAGAAACTGACGTTTTCTCTTCTAAAGATATCCACATCATGGAGAGTACACCTACTATCGTTGCAGGAGACGGCGGATTCTCTGCAGCTGGTAACGTTGAACTTACTAAAGTAAACCTTGCAACAGTTGCTCTTAAGTCTCAAATGACTTACGATCAGTACCTATTGCAATCTAAGTTTACACAGCTTGCACTTGCACCGACTGCTTTAATCAACCAAATCC
>Ga0208975_1001100_pt1 | contig 11881 bp, 13 predicted proteins | sample GreLakmeER78MSRF_FD_187700 | JGI IMG/M metagenome (GOLD analysis project Ga0208975, IMG submission 187700) | Freshwater lentic microbial communities from great Laurentian Lakes, MI, USA - Great Lakes metaG ER78MSRF (SPAdes) | ecosystem: Environmental > Aquatic > Freshwater > Lake | place: Great... | reverse complement strand
GTTAGCGGGTCGATTTTAATCTCCGAATAGTTTTTTAACGCTCATAGTGATGATCGAACCTAGTGCGCCAGCAGCAAAGATGATGGTGTATAGACCACCCTTACCTTGGTTAAGCATAGCAGTGACATCAGCCATCTCTTTGCGGAGTAAATGTATCTCAGCAGTTAACGTTTTAACGTCTGCTTGTAATGCGCCAAATTCCTGTGGATTGATGTCTGACATAGTAATTACCAGCTAAAAACGCGACAATAACCAGCGCCACCTGCGCCACCAGCACCACTATTACCACTTGCGTTACCATTACCACCACCACCACCACCACCAGAACCAAATGTACCACCAGCTCCACCAGCTCCACCATTGCCAGCGCCATTAGAACCACCACCGCCGCCACCATTTCTACCTACACCAGCACCACCTGCGCCACCACCACTTGTGCCAGCAGCACCACCACTACCACCTGCGCCAGGCACAGTACCGCCAGCACCACCATCATATGCTGTAGGGAATGGGAATCCACCGCCACCACCTCCACCAGGGCCACCTTGTAAAGATGATCCACCTCCACTACCAACAGTATTTCCACCACCACCACCACTAGCACCACCATATGCAGAACTCGCACCGTTACTAGCTCCACCAAATTGACCATCTGTTCCAGGGCCACCACCAACGGTAAGAGTTCCTGCGCTTAAAGCACCACCACCGCCAGAACCAGATGTAGAACCACCTGCACCACCAGTACCACCACCACCGCCATAAGATGTTAAATAAGAGCCAAAAGTTGAACTACTGCCAGTGCTACCATTATTCCCAGATGTGTTTGCTGTTGTTTGAGCAGCACCACCAGCACCACCTGCACCAATCGTTACAGATACAGTTGCTGATAAATCAGATGCAAGAAAAGTTTTAGTAACGTAAGCGCCACCACCACCACCAGAACCACCACTAGCATTAGTATCACTTTTTCTACCGCTACCGCCACCACCACCGCCAGCCCATAATTCAACCGTTACAAATACGTCGGTAGCTTTTTTAGTCCATGTACCATTAGACGAGAATACGGTTGCAGCACCAGTTACAGATGCCTCTGTATAACCAAGATTACCTGATCCATCAGTAGTAAGTAGCTGACCTGCTGTGCCTATAGTCGTAGGCAGCGTCATCGTATAGTTTGCAGCTAACGTAGTAGGTGCTTGCAATGCAACATAATTAGATGAGTCAGCATCCGATAGTCTGACATCACCTTGAGCCAAAACAGTAAGATTACCGCCAACAGTAAAGCTATCGCCATCTGTACCTGACTGCTGGTTCTTGAGCTGCGACATAAGCTCACGGATAGCGTTATTAATTCCACTAGGAGCGCAACCTTCCGCAATGTTAATACTGTCAATGTCAGTATTTAGCGCTGGATCGGTATTGAATTCACTAATCTTTGTCTTTGCCATTATTTAATCCCCAAGTAATCCAGTAATCATGCCAGTGGCAGCAGCGCCAGGAACCACGCCGACTTGCTTACTTTGTGTTCTACGTTTCAATTCTTCTAAAATAGTTTTTTGCTCAATAGGATCAACAGCAAATAGACGTTTTTGCAATTCAGCAGATGTCTCGCTACTTATGCCTCTAGTTCGAGCAAGCAATGATCTGCCTGTTGCCATAGCAGCACCAGCTAATCCACCTGTAACAGCACTTTGTGCAATCTGACCTAAATCTGACGTAGCTTGACTTGTAGCAAGTCTCTCACCAGTTAGCGAGTTGCCCATAAGAGACTTAGATGTTTTAGATTGCTCACCAAGCGCATCAACATAAGCAGCAAATTGCTTGTATTGGTTTTGATCTGTGAAAGCATAACGAAGCAATGATTTTTGTTTGTCGCTTTTAAATACCTGACGAGAAAAATCACCACCCTTAAAATTCTCAAGACGAGAGTTTACGTCTGCCATCATCCCAAGTCTAAATGCCTCTTTTTCTGAGTCATTCATTTTCTTAAGTTTATCTAATGCTTCTTTTGTATCAAGTCTTTGGTATTTTTGACCTGTTTCAAATGCTGATCGAATACGCTCATTGTCTGCAAATTCAGCATTAGCCTTTGCATAGATAGGATTTTTGTCTTTAATTAAATCATTAAACTCACGTTTTACATTGGAAACATCACGACCATAAGCAGTCATTTTTCCAGTAATAGAATCTGTTTGACCTTCCACAATACGATCTAAACCGATCTTAATCTTATGCAGCACATCAGTAGGGACAAATTGAGCATTTCGTATTTGCTCTAAATCAGGCAATGTCTCACCATAAACACCAGCGCGTTTTTGAGCCTCTTGATATGCGTCAATAAATACAGGTCGATCTACATACTTCCTAAAGTCTCTTGCATCAACAGCTTTGCTATACGCTAAAGGATACTTAGAGCTTGCTGCTGCTTGTTGATTTTTAGCTAAAGCATCAAGGTACTCATATCCGCTAACATTTTTATCAATACCTGCTTTTTTTGCCAATCCTTTAACTAATTCATTAGGCTGGTCAATCATGCGTGATTCTAAAAATCTAGCAGTAGCAGCTTTTTGTCCAGATGGAACAACATAAGCAGAATAAGCAAGGTCTTGCATATTCTTGCCAATATCAGCCAAGACAGGACGCGGCACACCAATTCGCTGTAATTCAGCAAGCAAATCAGCAGCTTCGTCAGGAGTTAAATTCTCTTTTTTTAGTGCAGCCGCAATCATTTTAGATGCAGCCGCAGGTTGATCACCTACTCCAGATGCAGTCAATATATTTTTGACCATTGCTCCTGCACCCTTGAGTACCAAAGGAACAGTACCACCCAATACACTACCAGCAACTCCTGCTTGAATTGATTTACCTGCTACATCTTGCTCTGCTGTGCCAGCGCCAGTTAATGCACCAGTAACACCACCAGCTACTACACCACGCGCAGCCTGACCGCCAAGAGTCTCACCTGTCACCATAGACTGAACCGCAGGAGCAGCAGAACCAAGAGCTTTATATGCAGCCATTGGGCCAGCCATAGCACCTGTTAACTCAACAGGAGTTGCTACATTTGGGTAGTCTTGTCTAAATTGCGATTGTTGACCGCGTAATTGATTTCTTATATCTGTGTAGCTTTTATCAGAAAATGGAGCGCGAATACCTGCTTCAATTTCCTCACCAAAACCAAATGTTGGCCCTTGAGCAAAAGCACGAACAGTCTCAGCCAAACCAGAATAAGGCACTTTAGGTCTAAACACAGAACCTTGTAGATTATCCTTTGCAGGCTCCTCATAAAGAGGATCATTATCCCAACTAGCCATTATGGTTTCACCTTTCTGAGACCTTTTGGATCGATATAATCTGAGCCTTTTGGTAAACGCGCATAATCTGCCTCAGTAAATACATAAGGAAGAAATTTAGGAATATCCAAACTTACCTCTGGATCACCAAATTTAGCATTTTTACGTCTGCGAATAATTGCAGACTGATAATCATTTGCTCGTCTAGCATTTAAATCTCTAAGAGTTTGAATTGCTTTACCAGCATCAGCAGCAGATTCAGCTCCTTCTAATTCTTTTGCTGCTCTAACTGCATCACCTTCTGTTTGAGTGCCTTTGTTTAAACGCAAAGACTCATTAACTAATGTTGTTTTAAATCTCTCAAAATCATTACGTGCAACAACATCAGGATCATTAGAGCCAGCAACATTACGCGCAGCAATGCTTAATTTATCTAACCTTCCGAATTTAATTTGACCTTGAGTAATACTAGATAAATATTTATTAGCATCATTAGCCAAGTTAATTGCAGCAGTTCCAGACGTAAAATCTTCTTCTTCCGCTTTTTGAATTACTGGTGGCAATGGTTTTGGTGAAATCGCTCCAGCAAAATCTGTTACTGGCTTTCCTTCTAAATCAAGAATAGGATAACCTGGCTTAACAGGCATATACACCATTCGACCATTAGCATCTGCAACTGGCTTTGAATATAACGATTCTTGTTTATTTCCTGACGCTGCTTTAAAAATTATTTTTCCGGTTTCATTGTCAACCAAATAATCTCCAACTACGACAGTTTTTTTATTGCTAGTTGCGCCAGTACCTGAAATTAAACTAATTGCGCCTTTACCATCCATTTGATATTTTTGACCATCTTTTGTTGGTAAACCAAAACTATTCATTTCATCAAGAGATAGTATTTTTGTTTGTTCCTTACCAGCAGCGGGAGATGTGTACAAAACTTTACCATCGCGTCCAACTAAAGTTCCACCTTGAGATACAACTGTAGGCTTATTGGCAGCAGCCTCACGCTCAGAGATAATTCTAAATGCGCCAGCAGGATTAGTATCAAACTCATCAGCAAGATCAGGATACTTTATTTTCATTGCAGCAATACCTGCTTGCTGTCTTTGTTGCAGCATTAGTTGCTGTTGCTGACCATAGTTAGTTATACCTTGCTGGATAGCACCCTGCGAGGCTTGTAAGCCACCACCAAGCGCACCAGCGATGTTTTGTGCAGCAGTAGTGCCACGCGTACCCATGCCACCTAGCAAGCCGATAGCAGCGCCTAGCAAGCCTTGTGTATTTGCTCTGCTTTGCAGTGATTTAGCTTCTTCAGCGCCAAGCAATCCACTGTAATAGCTAGGCACTGTGCCTAATATGTTTTGCATGAAACTTGGTGAGTTATCTTGTGCCATAGTCTGCCTAGGAGCATTTGGTTGACTTTGAGGCGCAGTTGATTGATTCGGAAATTGCGCTGCTAAATCTGGTTTAAATAACCTTGCGAATAAACTTGGCTCTAAATCAGGTCTTTTATCTATTTTTATTGGTTGATATTGTTGATTATTTACATTACCAGAAGAATTAGGTGCGTTATTTTGTTCAATATTTTGTACATTTACAGCATTAACGTCAGGTGGAACACTTGCATCAATTCTTTGTGAAACTGGTGCGCCTGATGAATAATTGCCAAATTGATTAGTTTGACTAAATAAATACCGTGCTTGGTCTTCTGGAGATAAGCTATCAAATTGTGATTGAGCTGGAACATATTTTTGCAATGTGGTTGACCACACCAATGGGTTTGGATTCAGCCCTTCCATGCCTCTTTGATACACATTTGGATCGTAATCAATAGCCATGATTATCCTAACAATGAAGTGCGACGCTGCATCTGTGGTGACTTTTGGCTCAGTAAGCTCATAAAGTCCACTGGAGCGAATTGACCGCTTTGAATTGGTGGTGCTTGCAATACTCTAGGTGGTGGTGGTGGTTGCATCATTGCACCGCCAGCTTGTCTAGCAATGTTAGTCAATGCAGGATTTTGACCCATTAACCCTTGAATATTTTGACCTGTGTTAATAGCAGACTGCATTAATGTCGGAGATTGTGGGCCAACAAAGCCAGGGCCAGATGCTAATGAAGCAGGAGGAGAGCCTCCATAAGTTAAAGGCTCAAAACCAGAATAACCAGGAGTTCCAGATAATGCTGGTAAATTTGCGTTTCCAAAGCCAGCATTTGAGTAATTTAACGCAGGAAAAGTCTCTGTAATACTTGGGCTAATAATAGTCTGAGCAGCACCTGGAGCAACATTTCCAGCCATACCAAGCAATTGACCTGCTTGCATCCCATTTGCCATAGCAGCAGTTAATGGACTGCCAGCCGCTATGCCACCTTGTGCAAGTAATGAAGCAGCCGTAGGAGCAGCCATTGCAGCAGCAGTAGCAGCAGCAGCAGTGCTTCCAGCAGCAGCCGCCGTTGATGGAGCCATTGCAGATATAAAAGCAGTCATTGATACTGGATCAGCCATAATAATTCCTTAACGAATGTAATCTAAGTAGCTACTGCCACCTGTTGTATTTCTAGCGGCAGCGGCTGCTTTTTCTGCTTCTGTTTGAGGCTCAACGTATTCTGTTGTAATTCCACCACGCGGCAAGCCAGTGATAAATGCACCGAAGTTTTGCAGCGTTTGATACGGTAACTGAGCTGTGTAGTCGTAACGAGCCTTATCAGCCGCTTGTTGAGTAGCCGTATAGCCCTCACCAACTTGACCAGCAGCAAGTAACCTATCAATATCAGCGTAGTCAGCAGCAGCAAGGCCAGGAGCCATACCAGCAGCAGACATACGTGTAGCTATATCAGCTTGACTTGCTCCTTGAGCGCCAGCTAATGCAGCCATTTGGTTAGCGTAGTCACTCTGGTAGACATTCTGACCTGCTTGAGCCGCAGCCATACGGTTAGCAAGATCAGAGCCGTAAACACCTTGAGCTGCTTGCGTAGCACCCATCTGATTAGCAAATGCTTGCTGTGCAGCAGTACCAAGACCTTGAGCGCCTGTGAGTTGATTGACGAAACCTTGTTGTGACAGACCACCAAGCGATTGCAATGCTTGTTCTTGCAGACCACGCTCTTGTTGGTAGTTTTGCAAATATGCTTGTTGATTCTGTTCAGCCAAAGCCCTAGCCGCAGCATCACTCATCTTACTCGCTAATTGTTGCTCTGCACCAGAGCCATAACGACCAGCCATTGATGTCTTGCTTTGCAGCCCACGTATACCTTCTTGGAGAGATTCGGTAGACAAACGATTAGCCTGGCTTAATGCGCCCTGAAGATATGGACTACCACCTAGATATGCACCTTGTGATGTTGCGCGAGTACCAGCTAATGCCTCATTCTGCATTGCGCCACCACGCATCCCCTCATAGAAGGATTGATTAGGATCAACGTAAGCGTTTTGAGCCAAGTTAGAGAATTGCTGTTGATATGGGCTTTGTGCTTGACCAATCTTATCGAATACAGAGCCATAGCCACTTGTTTGACCTGCTCTACCAGCATATTGTGATTCGTATGGGCTTGCCTGATTCATCATACCAGCGATGGTATTTTGAGCGCCACCGACAATCTGATTTCCAGCAGCAGCTCGATTTTGCGCTAACTGCAAAGCTATCTGAGTGTTTGTGCTTGGCTTAACGTAAGTTTCCCCGCTGTAATAAGCAGGGCCACCCTCTTTACGCAATCTATCAGCCTCACTAAGCGCTGTATCTACGTAAGGACGCAGCGTAGGATCAAGTCTTGTCTCAGTCGGAGTAAATTCACTACCAGCAGATGGGCCACCCATAATTAAACCTCACTTATCCATAGTCTAGGGCTAAATCCAAGACTCTTAGCCCTCTTAATCCAGCCTTTTCGATGGCTAGAAAATGTTATATATTTTGCACCACCTTGACGCGCAACCTCTTTTATGTATTTTAATCCATTTTCAAGGTTATCATGTCTATTTTCTAACGACCAACCAGCCCAAACGTGCAATTTATTACCGTCAGGCTGCAATACCCAATACCCTATAACTCTACTGTTATCAATCAATGCCCAAAGCATCGATCTACCGTTATAGCAATCTACATATACATCCTCAACAATCCAATCTTCAGGGCTTTTTGTCTTAACATTCTCTAAACCTGGTTTAACGGAAGGCCACCAAGACCTTAACTCTTGCGGAGTAATGTATTTAGTTTCCATTAACCGACCACGATGTAGCCATAAGTTTTATCTGCCGTATTGTTAGAAAAGTGCGATATTGTAGCTTGCCCTGGTTGTCTGCTAGAAACATATATATCAGACGCTGCTTTATTAGAAACATAACTTACTGTAGTAATAACACTAGGAACAGACGGTCTAGTCGGGCTTGTACCAGCAGCAAACGCCTGAATATTTACGCCAGTATCAGAAACTCGCCACATCATTTGTATGTAGTCATTAGCTGCTAGTTCAATAAAGTAATTCAATGCACCAATAAAATGACTAGGATCGCCTGAACTTTTCCTTGCTGATATACCAAATCGATTATTAGAAGCTGTTATATCTGTTCCATTCTTCCTAAACCACACATCTATATCTTGGCTACTATTCGTCGTATTATTAAGCTGAATAGAAAATTGCAAGTTGTAAACACCAGCATTTCTAACATTTATCCTAGAACTATTTGATACATATACGCCATTGGAGTAGTCAGTCGTATCTAATGTAATAGCATATGCAGTAGTAGTGTTAGCAACAGTTTGGTTTGTCGAGTCCTGAAACGCTCCATATGGCATCGAATCAGCGTAAGCAGCAGCAGATACAGGCACAAAGAAAATAAGGCTGTCGTAGCCTATACGCTCATTGGATAGTGTTGTTGTAGTGACATTTCCTGTAGCAAGTGTAATAGTTCCAGTATTATTGGTCTTTCCATCCATAACACCACGCACTATCTCTGCGACAGCTCGCTGATCTCCACCAAACGGAGGAAGCGTCCTAAACTGTGTCATCTGCCACCTTGTTTAGTAATATCAACATCTACACCCACACAAGTTGACCAAGAGCCAGATGGAATAGTCTGCACTCGCATATATCTACCAGCAGATCGTAATGACGCTCTACCCTCTGTATCAGCCGCTACAGGCGTCGTATAGCTAATAGCGTCAGATAGGTTAGCTCTAGCAGAAACAGCCACAGAAGCCGATCCACCGTCTACCAATGGCCTTGCAAGAGTAATCACAGACCTGCCAATATCAATATCACCAGTAACAATAGACGCTGTTTTATTAGCGCCACCAAAGGTAATGATCTTCTGACCTGATACACCAGCAAATAGAGGATCACCACCAGCCCATTGACGAGCATCTAACGATACCGTCAGCGCATCAATACTGGTACTGTATAAGTCCAATCCTTCAAGTGTTACCGATGGCGTAATAGCGACAGCTACAGCAGACGCAGTAGTTTCAACGTAAGACCATTTACCTGTATCAATGCTATAAATCAAGATTAATTGACTAGCAAATACGTTAGTAAAACACCAAGCAACAAGACGCTTAACAGGATCAATAGCAGATGACATTACACCAAAACTATTAGGATCAGCATTATCAAAGAACCATCTATCTACCTTACCAGCACTGATAGATTTAACAGTCTGACCGTCAGATACATAAAACCCATCATTAGCTAAAAAGTAAGTTAAGCCATTGTATTGAGAGATACTGCCATTGGATAAGCAGCCAATACCGCGAGAGATAGCATCAAACTGGAAGAATAACGGACTACCAATATAAGTCATGCGGTAGATAGCTTTTTCAAGCAAAACCAAGCCATACTCACCACCAGCCAAGCCCATAATATCGCCACCGTCAGCGATTACTTGGCTATCTGATTGACTTGTAGCACTAGCAGTCCAGTTAGTCTCATCATTAATATCAGACCAGTAAACCTTGTTTTCAAAGCCAGTTTCATTTGCAGCAACAACAAAGTCTCGCACTACAGTAATGTACTTAGCAGTAGGCGCAGCAGCAGCTACATCCACAAAGTTATTAGCCGTATTTAGATCAACTGCTTGTATTTTGCTAACACCATTAGCCAGCAACATTACATCGCCAAACTGAGCAGCATCCCAATACTCAATGCCAATGTAGCCAGTAGTGGTCATTGCAGCTAATGCGCGAGTAGAGTTATTGTATTTAAAGACCTGTGTAGCGCCAGCAGCAAATAGCGTAGATGTTTGTGCATACTTGCCAGCAAAGGCTGTCAGCAGTGTTTGACCTGCACTACCGCTTAAATCTGCTTCTGCAAGCATTGGCTCATAGCCATTAGTTACAGGTATACAGTTCTTAGCTTCTGTAAGCGCACCAGTAACCCCAGGTTGATCTGGCAACCATTCAGCAAATACAATTTTAGTCTGAGCCATTTAGATTATTGTCCATGTATTTGTTGATGGAGATACATCTGACCATTCCTCACCAATAATTGCACCAACTACAGTGACAGTAGCCGTAGAGCTTATTGCAGCAGCGCCAGAGTAAGTTGCATTAGCAGCACCGGAAACAGTAGCAAGCGCATTAACAGCAGCGGTAGCACCGACAATAACGCCACCATTTACTGATACCGTAGCAGTACATACAATAACAGCAGCGCCAGTAAAGATACCGCTACCTTGCGCCGTTATTGTCGCAGTACCAGTAATTGCAGCTTCACCACTATATGTAGTCGGGCCAGAACTTGATATTGCAGCGGCAGATAATGAGTAAAATCCTAGCATTATTTACTCTAGTGCTTGTATTTGTGCGGATAACGCATTAAGTTGCGCCATCAGTTCTGCTTTGGTTGGGGCGGGTGCTGTTACAATTTCGGGTACAGGGCGGTTGTCAACAAACTGACCGTCAATATAGTCCCAATCAATACCAGCGCCTTCAGGCAAAGCAACCCATCCTTGTGTGGCAGCATAATCCTCATCGGCTATTACCATATTGATTACTTTAATGTTTTCTATGACTGCATAGTTTGGCATTATTTTCACCTTAGTATTCAAATATAACAACACCAGCACCACCAACACCAGCACCTGGGCCTCCAGTACCAGCCACACCACCAGTTCCAATAGTCACCGTAAGCGTGTTGCCTGGAGTAAGGCTGGTCAAATATTTAATAGCTGTACCACCACCACCACCACCTTGACCAGTTTGCCCACCGCCGCCACCACCACCATATACACCCCCATCTGCTGCTGCCCCGGTGTACGTACCACACCCACCGCCACCTAAAAACGATGAGCCTCCAGTGCCAGTTATATATTGGCCTCCATTGGATACACCTCCTGTACCAGCACCACCTTTTATATTTAAAGTACCACCAGAACCAATACCGCCATTATTAGTTGTTGCCCAAGTAGTGTTTGAGCCAAGTCCGCCAGTAGCACCTGCACCAGATATGGTAGATATTGTTTGAGTACCTGACGCAACAGATGAACTTCCGCCAGTACCACCGTTGTTATATCCACCGCCGCCGCCGCCAGCACCAACAACCGTCACCTTCATTGTTGTTATGCCAGTAGGAATAGTAAATGTACCTGACGAAGTTGAAATAGACATAGATGTAAAACCGCCACCAGGAGCAGCCCATGTAGGCGCAGCAGCACCAGCCGATGTCAATACCTGACCAGACGTGCCAGCGCTAGTAAATGCTAGGCTATTGCCATCTCCGTAACCTACTCCACCTAATGTTTTTGCGGTACTTCCTAATACTGACTTATCAGCAGGATACGTACCAAATACATCTTTACTACCTGCGCTGAAGTTAACAGCGGAACCAGCATTAGATGACCTTAGTACCGTAGTACGGGCTAATGTGCCAGCAGCTACCGTACCTAAACCAATTTCAAACTCAGAACCATTAACAATAGTGTAATAGCAAGTATTAGTATTGCCAATAGCGGTACTAAATGTTTGAAACCCAGGTACAGCGCCAGCCAAAGTCAGCGTACCAGTACCTGTAGTGGTCGATGTTTCACGAACCCTATCAGCAATAACCAGAGCCATAATTTACCCCAAAGTAACTGACAGATTACCAATCGCAATCGTAAAAATATCGCCAGCAGTAATCGATTTAGACGCATCTAGTGGCGTATGGTAAAGCAAATTACCGCTAGTAGAAGCATCAAGAATACCAATCCAGCCTACAGTTCCCCATGTGCCTGTAGCAGTAGGAAACGTCACAGCGCCGCTATTCGTAGACACGCCATTGCTAGGCGCGCCCATCGTCACAGCAGTACGCGCATAGGAGCCACCAGAGACTTCTGTACCTGTATTAGCGTCAGTAGGATCAGTAGTATATAAACCGACGTATACAGCCGCAGGAGCCGTGTAAGAAGTTGCACGTAGAGTCACATTGATTAATGCGTTCTCTAGGTAGTTAGACATTTCAGCCATAATATTTCCTTAATTAAAAGACATGGACATTGGTTGTCCACTGTATTCACCAGAATCATCTGCGACGTTAATAGCTGAAATAGCTCTTTCGTACAAAGTACCCCAAGTTTGCAACCTTGCATCATTCATCAAATACGGTTCAGCCTCACC
>Ga0208975_1001094_pt1 | contig 11938 bp, 21 predicted proteins | sample GreLakmeER78MSRF_FD_187700 | JGI IMG/M metagenome (GOLD analysis project Ga0208975, IMG submission 187700) | Freshwater lentic microbial communities from great Laurentian Lakes, MI, USA - Great Lakes metaG ER78MSRF (SPAdes) | ecosystem: Environmental > Aquatic > Freshwater > Lake | place: Great... | reverse complement strand
TTGATGTTCTTCGCATGTCGGGCCTTGAAGGCAGCACGACGCTTCCGATCCGCCTCAGACTCCCCCTGCTTGGCAGGACTTCCACTCACCCCCTGCTGGCCGAAGCGGATGATCTTCTCCTCCCCACCCTGACATGCCTTGACCACATGGCTCTTGGTGGGGTGGTTCGGGGTCCGCTTTGGTTTGTTGCAGGGCATGCTCGACTTATCCAGTCGCTTCGATGCTTTACGTTTCGCCACAGGCTCCTCCTTGAAAATCGAACCGCATCTATTCCTCGCCACCCCAAGGGATGGTGATCATCACCGAATGCTCCATCGTGGAAGCATCCAGCACCGGACGACCGCATGCCCTGGCCGCAGCCAGCATGGCAATGGCGTAGCGATCCTCAAACCATTCATCGCCCAGGATCACCCCGTCCGCACCAAGCACCGAGGTGACATCGTGCAGATAGGTATCCGCCCCACTCACCCAGTCATTCCGCTCCGCGAAGTAGCGGATGAGCAGGGCATCCAGCTCGAATCCCTCCGGCAGCTCGCCAATGACAAAGTATCTCTTTTTCATTTGGTCTTCTTGATCCGCCGCTTGGCCGCAGTGTTGGTCGCGATCTTCACCGCCTTCTTGCAGTTCTTGCAGCCGCCCACCTTAGCTGGCTTTTTCGCCATCGTCGCACTCCTTCTTCAGTAACTCGAACAGACGCTCCAAAGACATCAGCACCATGGCGGGCTTCCTGTCCTGACGAAATACTACCGCATCACAGGCTTCCGGCACTTGCAGGAATGTGGCAATCGACTTCCGCCGCTTGGCCTGAATCTTCAGCCCAGCCAGCAGGAGGTCGACCGTCTCATGCTCACCGAGTGCCTTGCCGTTGCTGCCCCAGGCTCGTTTCGCCGGGAGGCCACGCTCCGTAGCCAGATTCACAATCTCTCGTTCCAGGTCGTTGCCCCGACGCTTGTTGGGGTGGGTCATGATTTCTTCCGCGTTGTTAATGAATTCGCATGCCGTTGAGACCGCACACTGGTACTTGGCTGCAATGTCCTGCAAGCGGAAGCCTGCTCGCTGCATCCGCTCCATGCCCTGCACGTCCTCGACGGTGTAACGGGATGGCTTCCCTCGTTTACCTCGGATCTGCATGGCTACACCCCCAGGGACGCCGGAGCCATCACCGTGTAGATCTGCTTGGTCTGCCGACAGTCGTTCTCCAAGTAGGCCAGAGCCTGCTCCCGATTCGACTGATAGGTCCGCCACCAACCCTTGCCGCTGACGTTCTCCACGATCTTGCCGCCAGAACCCAGGGCGTAGCCCACCGCATCGAGGGACCACTTCGTATCGCGGTTGTATTGGCCCAAGAGCCACAGGGTCGCGGTGTCTTGAAACAGCGGATGCCAGTTCACATACCGCCCTTTGACCGTCACCACATCGGTCGGCACTTTGACGCCCAGCGACCAGCTCCGCCGCACCATGAAGGGCAGGTCGAACCCCAGGATGTTGTGGCCCACCATTTCTTTCGCCCGGTTGCTGGACTCCCGAAACAAATCCCAGAATTTCTGGAGGATTTCCCTTTCATCTCCTTCGATTGTCTGGAAATCATTTCCTTGCATGACGCCGATCACAAGCACCCGACCCAGGTGCGCGAACAAACAGCAGCTGTCGAGGAACTCCTCCCGCTTCTCCTGGGAGTCGAGGTGGTGCTTGCCAGCCTTCTCAGCCGCCTTCAGGACGTAAGCCTCGTGGGCTTCCTGCACGCGATCCTGGTAGCTGGCGTCCGTATCCTTCTTGAGCCGCTTCACGCTGGCAGGATCGAACGGTCGATGGTCATACGCCTCATTGCCTGGAGCAAATCGCGACTCCAGCACCCCATCCTGCGGACCCGTTTCAATGTCAAAGAAAATCATTGTGACCCCCACATGCCTTGATTAAATTCCGAAACCAGACAAAGGTTAACCGCAGTTGATCCGCGCGTCCAGTCGTGTATACTACGGGCGTCCGATGACTACCGTAATTAGGCTGGCCGGTGCCTGTGCTGCGGCAAACCCGGACCACTCCGCCGCGAGTGGTGACCCTCCAGAGACTCGGACTGATCTGGACCGTCCCAATGGCCGACATGGCACCAAGCATGCGGCCCAGTCGAAGTCGCCAAATTCAGCAATAGATACCTGCGACCGACTTAAAACAAATCTTCCTTGCCGTCTGTCTCTACAGCGGATCCGCTTGCCTCGCAATGATTGCGGGCAGTTCGCGGAGACCCAAAGGGGGTGCCGAAACACGGCATTTCGATGGGGGTCTAACCATGCCATCGAAGGGGCGTAACGCTCTTCATCCCTACTTTTGCCGAGCATCAAGGTGCTTGGGGGGGTAGGGGGGGGCGTAGTCACTCGACTGGATGTCGATGACGAAGTTCTCCATGGAGTGACAACGGAATGGAGCTACTACTCGTACTAGGCAACCACAGAGCGAGCCTGCACCGCAGGTGAGCGACGGCAAGACTGCTCGACCAACGGGAGAGTAGTCGCAGCGTGGTAGCCGCCATGTGTCGAACCAACAGTAGCCGCCACCGTTGACCGATAGGTGGCGACATGCACCAATATGGTTGCCGTTAATATGGTTGGTAGTTAAGGGATGGTCCGCAAAGTAGGTACAAGCTCCGACAATCCCGACTCCGACGATACAATGGTGCCAAAGGAGACCCGACTCATGGAATGGCTCGAATCTGACGATCCCTTCGACCAACAGACCGACACCATCTACACCGGACTGGTTGGCATCCAAGTAGCCCAGGTGGTTGGCAGCAATGCCCTCGATGGACTCACCGTATTCGGCATCGTCCTCGATATCGACGAAGAGCCTGTGTTCGTCACCGAGGAAGCAGCACAGCGTCTCGTTGCCTGCTTGGTCGAAGCACTGGCGAAGGCCGAAGACATACTCGGCCATTAGTCATGCCAATATCGATCTTCTATTGGCTATAGAAAAACCGTGTCGGGAAATTGCAAAAACCCGACAGGGAAATCGATCAATTCTCATTTTCGCCAGGGGTACCTTGATTCTCCAGAGCAGGAGACGACCCTGGCGACAGCTTATCTAACAGTTGATAAACACTATCAAGATCGCCAACAGCAATCTGAGTAAAGCTGTTGTTCGTCACCTGCTCCTTCTTTGCCGCCGATGACACGAGGTCCAGATACTTGTGATCATCCTTCTGCTTCTGAGCCTCAAGACTCGCGAGTACCTGGATGGCCTTAATGGCAACCCGCTTGTCGTGATGGTCAATCAACTCCACCGCACGCTCTGCGATCTTCACCTTCGTCTCGTCGGTGATCTCCCAACGATTCTTCATCGCCCGAAGCACCATATTCAGGTCGTGACGGTACTTGAACTCGTCGTTGAGCATCATGTCGTCCATGGGGAAAAGCTCCTGAAAACTGGTCGATTTCTGGCATGAGGTCGGTTGGGGCCGCGCCCCCCCTAATGGGGGGTGTGGAGGGACCCAAATGGGGGCCCCCCCATTGGGTGGTACTTACATACCTCGGTAGGGAAGTAAGTAGGCTAGGCCGGATTCCTACCGAATTCTACTTGACTACGGGAACCCGAAGAATCCCTAGTCCGCAACTAGGGTATCGTCCGAACCGCAACCACAACCCGCTATACACTTGTTCACCAGTGTACAACCGTACACTGTAAAGAGAATTCTCCCAAGAACCCACTACGGGAACCCGCAACCGGGGTTCAACCCGGGGTAGTGCAGACTCATTTGTCTCATTTTGAGACTACCGGGAAACGCTCGGCAAGCCCCCTAGAAGCCCCTAGGACGAACCGCACTCCGGGCTGACTGACTGGTCGATGGTAGTCGTCCGCGCAATTTTTCGGGTTTCCGCAAGTATAAACACACCCGACAACTGGACGTTCCCGAATTCGCCATAACCCGTTGTAGCACATAGACTTACGGCGACAGCCGAAAGCATAGTATACGTTTCATTTGTATATGTGTATAAAGTAAACCCTAAGTGCTTATCCCACAAGTACTTACGACGACTGCTAAACCGCCATTCCGGTAGTGCAAATAGCCTACTTGGCGACAACCGCAACCCCAACAACCGCGACTAGACCACTAGGCTAGGGACTACTAGCAACCCTAGTCCGCAACCGGTTGCGAAAAAATTTTCAGAACCCCTAGTTGACGCCATTGCCAATAGCCGATAGACTACCGGTAGTCCGGTTGTCGTTCGCGATGACTGGACGACGCGAGTGTTCTTTGGCAACCCGAAACGTCCGCTGGCAACAGTGGGAATGCGTGAGTAGCGAACAAACCGCTTGGCAACCGGTCTTCGTGAGGGACGCATTCCCGGGAACAATTTGCCTCCCTAAGCGGTTGAGTGGCGCTCACGAATCTGGCGTAATCAGTGTCGATCTAAGGACTAACGTCCCCTGCACTGGCCCGTGAGTCCCCGACAAAGTCTGCCCGGGGCAGACACGGACGAAAAACAGTCCCCCTGACAACAGTCAGGGGACACTATCCAGCACTTCACGGAGTGCTAGGTAGTGTCCCCTTATCCAGTCACAAAGGAACAATAATGAGAACCAACAAACTCCCGAATCAAAACCGTCCTAACCTACCCGCAACGGCGCAAAAACGTAAGGCTACCGGCGGTCTAGCAACCGTACCAGTAACTCCGGTTCGGAATGAAGACGGTTCAACTACTTGGAAGAAAACCGAACGAACTATGCGTTTCCGCCATTTTTCGGAAGATCCAAGTTTTGTGCAAAAGATATCAACCGCAACCGATACCCAACAAATTGTGGCGCGGGTTCGGCACTTCGTTCCCGGCGCAAAACGGTTGAAGACGGACTCTGCATACCTAGTGTTCGTCGCCCCAAATGGGTTCCTGCATTGGATTAAAGGCCCCGGGTTGCGGGTTCCGGGACCACGGATTCTGAAAAAGATTCTTGCGGAGAATGCGGATAAGATTCCGCAACCACAACCGGTTGCAGAACCCGTGAAGACGCAACCGCAACCGCAACCCGTGAAGACGCAACCCCGTAAGATGGCACAACCGAAACCACAACCGGTTATCGTTCCCGCAACCCCGGTTGCCGAACCGGTTGTTGTCTCGCAACCGCAACCCATTGTCGAACCGGTTGCCGCAACCCCGGTTGTTCCGCAACCGCAACCCTCTGCACAACCGGTTGCCGCAACCGTTGACGCCAACGCTCTGTTGGCGTTCTTCACGCAGCAAAATGCGATGCTTGCCAAGCTGCTTGGCTAGTCTCGCTCTCTCTCACTCTCTCTCACTCACTCTCACAAGGATTCAAACAATGTCCCGTCCCTGCTCTGTTCTCGCCGTGTTTCGTGCAGATCGTCCGTCCGACACCGACAATGGCGAACTGGATGGAAACGTGCTCACTCGCTCCATCGAAGTGGTTCGGTACACCGACGAACCGTTGTACCAGTTCGGACTGGTTGTTTACTGCGACACTCGCACCATCCATCGCATGGAGTATGACCACTTCGTTGACTACAACGATGCGGTTCTGGCTGCGGTTGATTTTCTGGAAGACTTCGCCCGCGCCGACTAGGTTCACTCTCTCTCTCTCTCACTCTCACTCTCTCACAAGGATTCAAACAATGTCCAAGAAGCCCGCGATCTTCCCTCGTCCGAAAGTCCACAAGTTCCTGCAGCGGATTCGCGACTGCTGGACGATGGATCAGGCCATCGCAATCATTCGTGAAGTTGCGGATACCATGCCGCCGGAATGCGATGGCAAGAACCTTTGTTGGAGGAAGGCTTTGAATCGGCTGGCCGATGGGCTGGCCGCTGGAAAGCCTGCGTTCGGGATCTTCCGCAAAGGCAACGGCAAGCTGCCGTTCTTCACGTTCTCTACCGTGCCGATCTATACCTGCCCCGGTCGCGGGGCGTGCGAGAAGTTTTGCTACTCGCTCAAGGCTTGGCAGTATCCGTCTGCACTGTGTCGGCAACTTCAGAACTGGTTGCTGATGCGGTTTCAGCCTAGCCTCATCGCCAAGGCTTTCATGAAGCTGCCGCAGGACCGTGAGTTCAGGCTGTATGTGGATGGCGACTTCGCTTCAATGCAGGAAGTCGGGTTCTGGTTTCGGTTGCTACTCGCTCGACCGGACCTCGACACCTACGGATACTCGAAGTCGCTTCAGTTGCTGGTGGATTGGCACGATCAAGGCTTGGCATTCCCTCCGAACTACGCACTGAACCTGTCGAGCGGCGGCAAGCACGAGCGTGGATCGGAGTTGTTCGAGCGTGCTAGGTTGCTGCCCTGCACGCGAGAGGAATATCTGGCTGTCGAGATCAAGGGCAAGTATGCACGAGGTGCTGCACGGTACAAGGATCCCGAGTACCACAAGGAAGTTCGCCAGCAGATCCTTGCGATCACTGGCAAGAAGGGCGTGAGTTGCGGCGGTGACTGCGGCAACTGCGGAAGCACCAAGCATTGGTGCGGAGACCTGGCACTGCGGATCCCGGTCGGCATTGGCATCCACTAGGTATAGGCTACGGACAACGACAGTTTGAGAGCAGTTTGTATCGGGCAGCACCTCCACCAGATGGGCGTGCTGCCTAGTGTGGACTGTTCCTGTTCCTCTAGTGCAAAGGGTTTGACAATGGCTAAGAAAATCTCTGGAAAGCAAGCAACCATCCAAGGCTTGATGGCGGCGGGGCATCGGCTGGACGTGACCAGCAAGTCGAATAAGTACCTCTGCTATTCGGGCGGCTACAAGGTGTGCCGCGCTGCTGATGGTTCTCTGGTGTTGGGCGATCCCAACCCCAAGAAGTACTTCATCGGTCACTCCGGTGCTTTGCGTGTCGGTCGGATCGCCAGCGACACGGTCTCCCTGTCGGAGACCGAGATGCACCGGGTGTTGCAGAGCATCGGTCGCGGTGATGTGCCGCTGCTGGGTGCTGTGATGTTCCATGTGTCGAGCGACTGCTAACAAAGGGAAAGGGTTTTGCAATGGTCATCAAATACCGTCTCTACCGCGCACCTGCGGGTGAGTGCCTGTCGTATTGCGGAGAGTGGGACACGCTCGAATTCAGCTTGGCGATGGCGAAGCGAACGCCCCTCGGACTGCCCCAGTCCGAATGGGAGACAACTCGACGGGCTGGCGGCATGCGGCGGTGGGAAGCACCGGACCGCTCTGGTGATGAGGACGACGATGCACAGTGGTGGAGTGGCGACTATGTGGTCGTTCGCACGCACTACCGATAGCAACATTCAACGAAAGGGCAATGACATGGACAGCTTCAATTGGACAACGCAGCTTCGGAAGCGGGTAGATCGCATCAAGCAACTGGCGATGGAACGATACGAGAGGGGTGGTGATGTCATCATTGAGACGATGACTGACGAGGAGATCGCAACAGAGTTCACCTCAGTGCGAGATGCGACGGGCTTCATGCGGGACTACTTCGAGGTGCGTGAAGAGCGGCGCGGTTGGTAAGCCGAATCGTCCCAGCGATGGGGCGAAATCGCCGGGATTACCTCCGGCGGTCTGATGAGGCAGGTTACCTCAACTCAACAAGTGCAACGAAAGGTCTCAACAGTGGCAACGAAAGAACCGATGCGACGAATCCTCTTCTTCCCTTCCTCGCAGGAAGACCGGCTGATGGCTCTGTTCTCCGAGTTCGTCGAGCAGAACAAGATCAGGTGTGACTTTCGGGTGACGGGTGATGGCGAATGGCGAATGCTGCAAGCCCGCGCTTACCCGCAGGCGATGCGTAGGCTCGACGACTGGGCGACTGGTTTCGCCGCCTGTGGTGAACTCAACTAAACCAACACAAAGGAGAATGACCATGAAGATCGAATGCAAGAACAACGGGATCGCGAAGCTGGTTGGCGAGAGCGAGCGGTACGGTAGCCTGTCGAGTGTCGTAGTCACTCCGGCTGGTGATGCGGTGGCGTTCACCGCAACCGATGGAAAGGCTCTCACCGTGGCGACTCATGCCATCGGCACTGACGTGGGTGAAGACTGGTCGGCTCGCATCGAACCCAAGATCATGCCAGCCAAGAAGCACACGGTCGAGATCACCGGCTCGGGCGAGTCTCGGAGTGTGCGGGTGCGTGTTGGCGAAACCGTAAAGACCGGCGGCGGTGACATCGGAAGATATCCCAACGCTCCGACCGTTGTCCCTGAGGATGTCTCGGAGATGGCTACCATCCTCGTCGAGATCAAAGCCCTGCGTGCGATGCTCGCCGCCATCGAGGGGAACGAAGGGTCCGCCTGGCTCATCGTCGACCAGAAGGGCGAACGGCTGATGGTCAAGAGCGACTCCGGGTTCGGTGTCCTGATGGGCATGACCGGATGGCGAGAGCGGTTGGCAGAAGCCTGGCAGCAGGCGACCGCCTTGTGGCGGCGTGGGTGGAATCACCAGGTCGTCAACAACTGGGGACAGAAGTAGATCAGATTCACAAAGGAGAATGACCATGACCAAGTACATTGACGTGCGATGCCGCGCCTTCTCTGGTGAGGGGGTGCGGCTGAACAAGATCATGATCGATGGCGACACGATCCGAGTGTATGACTCGGTGGCTGGTTATTACGTCACGCTGCACAGCATCGCCGAGCGGACGCAGCGAAGGATCCTCAAGATGGCAAAGGAGATCAGCAATGAAGCCAAGTGAACGTGCGACGTGTGAGCTAATCATTGATACCTTCCTCGGTGCTGGGTACACGCTCAACATCGACGATGGCGGTGACCAGTTGGCACTGGACCAGAACAGCACCGACAGAGATGCGGTGCTGAACCAGATGGGCAGCACCTCGGAGCAGTGGCTGACGCTGCACGATGCTGCCAGCAGGCAGTGTCTAGGTTACGTCTACCTCGTCTTCGGCAACGAAGATTGGGTGCTGATCAATGACTACACGGCCAACATCGAGCACCTCGTTGAGCCGGTGTGCAAGTGGTGCATCGAGCAGGATGAGAAGTCCACCCGCATCGCGGTCAACTACCGCGATGAGTTCGCGACGGCGGACATGTTCGAGGAGGGCATCGATGTCGAGAAGGCGTGCAACCTGTACGCTGGCGACTACTGGTACTGGCTGCGTGAAGACGGCCCGATAACGCTGCACTTCTGGATCTGCGACGATCAGGCCAACGTGTACTTCAAGGGCGAAAAGATCCTTCAACCAATGGAGCAAGACGATGAGTAGGAAGTATCACCTTCAGGATGACCTGGGCATCAGCAAGAAGACGTTGCGGTATGTCATCGAACGCAATGCTGGGTCAGATACGATCACCGATCAGATGGTCGCACTGGTCAACCGCAGTGGAAACTTCTACACGCTGGAAGAGCTGGACGAGATTCGCGGTTTGTTCTGTGACTCGCATGATGAGCATTGTGGTCGCGACTGCGACGAGTGCAGCAACCTCGACATCCACAACAACAGTCGACGATTCGACAGGGCGTGGAAGGCGTGGGAGTTCATCGACAACGAAATCTCCTCACTTGGCGTTGACGGGCAATAGCGGTTTGTGTATAATGCACGCACAAGGAGACAACAATGGCAATGGTAATCGCAAACGCCGCCGGTTTTGAGCGGCTCAAGGAGCGTGTGAAGAAGCACGCCAACAAGGCAATGAAGCTGGGCCAGGTTCCGCCGACCATGCGTGTCGGTGTGATCACGGTGATACCTGTGCAGGACGGGTACTTCGCGAACTGGAACCAGTACAGTCTGTACCGGGTTTCGGTCGAAGGCACGGTGCCGCATATCAACGGCTGGGATGTGGTGGCCCGGGTCGAGCATCTGGGCAGCGGAACGCTCGTCCATCTGACGCCAGGCGTCGACGCTGTTGACCCCAAGTGGCGAACCTGGGGAAATGTGTGCGAGCATTGCAACACCGACCGCCGCCGCAACGACCTGGTGATCTTGCGGCATGAAGATGGTCGAGAGATCGCAGTGGGCCGCAACTGCCTCGCTGACTTCCTTGGCTGTGATGGGGACGAGGTTAACCTCGCCTACTGGTTTCGCCAGCCACGCTACGACGAGGACGACTACCTTGGCGGCGAACATGCCCGCCTGTACACCCCTGTGCAGGTGCTGACTCGGGCCAGTGCCATTATCAGGCATCTTGGCTATGTGTCCAAGTCAACCTCGGATCGCGAGGGCGTGTCTCCAACCTCTCACTGGCTGGACATGATGCTGCACAACGCATCGCACTTCCGCAGCCTCTTCCCGGATGTGGTGTCTAACGACGCCGATGCGGATATTGCCAGCAAGGTGCTGGAGTGGTGCCTGGGCAATCGGGAGTCCAGTTCTGAGTACCTCCGAAACCTGTGCCTGATCTGCGAGAACGAGGTGGTGCATCCCAAGCAGCTTGGGTACATCGCCTCGGCCATCTCCGCCTGGGAACGCGCCATGAGCGATGAGATGCAGCGTCAGCATGAGAAGCCGAAGGCTTGGCTTGACGGCGACAAGATCAAGAACTTGGAGGCGAAGGTGCTGCGTGCGAGCATCAGCCAGGGCTACTACGGCACGACTACCATCGTCGCCATGGTTTCTGAGGACGATGACTACCAGTACCCGATGGTCTGGTTCGCCACTGGTTCGCATGAGCTGAAGCCTGGCGAGATGGTGACCGTTTCCGGTTCGGTGAAGGACCGGAATGAGCATCCCAAGTATGGGAAACAGACGATTCTGACCCGTTGCAAGATCAGTTAACAAGGAGAAAGACAATGGGTATTCAATGGAGCACCGACAGGTGCGACCTGCCGGGGCCGATCAACGAGTGCGAAGAGTTGCAGCTGATCAATGTCGTTACAGCCTCTGTGCTGATCGGCATGAACAGGATCACCATCGACAACTGCGACGAGTGGGAGCTTAGGGTCAGGGTCATGCAGAGGGCCGGGCTGCGGCTCTGGCTGCAAGACATGCAGGCATGTGTCATGTCGGTGCGCTGGGTCGGGCTGACAGTGGAGTGCGAGGAGATGGCACGAGAGCAGTTCATGAATCGTGTCATGAAGATGCTGGAATACCGTGTCGAGAGCGACATGGTTGACGAACGAAGAAAGACCAACACAAGGAAAGGCAGTTGACATGAACCTAGTAGTGTGTGCGAACGTGGAGATGTTGATTGAGGGGACTTACATGTCCTACTCCGGCAGCGGGATCGATGTGGATGGCGTGTACGATGTTGTCCGTGACTTCTGTGACGAGAGCCGTATCGTGTACACCTATGACTCCCTGTTCCGAAACTGGAATGGAGGCAAGTACGATCAGGTGTATGACCGCTGCGGCTTCGTGGCCTACTCCAAGGGAGCTACTCCTGATCAGCAGGAGCTGGCCGAGAAGCTGAACGATGTGATCCGATACGAAATCGAGTTTCAGGACAACGCCTCGCAGCTGGATGACTGCGAGTACTACGCTGAAGCACTCGCCTCGGGCGATGTGGAAGTGGACGACCGGCTCGCGCGTCTGCTGGTGGAGTTGATTCCCGGCGTGAGCAGTGTCGACAAGAATGAGATCATCACCGCCCTGCGGCAACGTGCTGCAGGCGACAAGTAGTTTCAGGCAGCAAGGAGAAGACAATGAACAGCGTCAAGCTTCCCGTCTCTGTCTCATCGAAGTGGCAGACGGTCGTCCACAACCGCCCATTTAGTGGGTGCGTCAATCACGAGGATTGCAATCCCTCCTCGCATGGCGGCGTGCAGGTGGTTCAGGTTCGCAAGACCTCGAAGCGGTACGAGGTCCGCATGTGCAACGTCAACGGCTGGCACGATGAGGACGGTAGGGCATGTCCTGCTACGCTCGTCGACGGTCATCTTTACTGGTAGTTTCAGCAACAACAAGGAGACAAGACAATGCCGACTGGCCGCACGAACTGGCTGACTCGCCACATATTCACGGTTCCCATCCTCCACCGAGAGGTCACCGCAGACCTGGTGGGAGATTTCGTGTGGGATCACAAGCTGAAGGTCGACG
>Ga0208975_1001091_pt1 | contig 11945 bp, 24 predicted proteins | sample GreLakmeER78MSRF_FD_187700 | JGI IMG/M metagenome (GOLD analysis project Ga0208975, IMG submission 187700) | Freshwater lentic microbial communities from great Laurentian Lakes, MI, USA - Great Lakes metaG ER78MSRF (SPAdes) | ecosystem: Environmental > Aquatic > Freshwater > Lake | place: Great... | reverse complement strand
TTATAGTTCTTAATGATTATTTGATTGATTTTAGTAGGCACTAAACGCAAGACATTAATTAAACACAACGAGTAGTTTAAACTTAATATTTATAGATTATACCAAGCAGTCTATAAATACATATCTCGCTTACACAGAAAGGGTTAGAGTGTTAGTCTAATGCCTACTAAACTTTTTAATTTATTGATTTTCTAAATCAAATTGATTTTGATAAATTTCAATATAATCAATAATATTGTTTATATCTAAATCATCTAATCCAATTTCTTCACCGTCAGAATCAATTTTAGAAAACACAACATCACCACAAATGTAATCATCAAATTGTCTTCTGCTTTTAACATACCAAGTAGCCAAATTATTTATTGGCAATTTTTTTATTTTTCCTTCTTCATTGCAATACATTGTGATATTTTCAGTTACAGAAATACCTTCAATATATCCACCAACTGTTGATTGAAAAAAACTTAAATTGTTTTTGTCTTGATCAACAATTTCCCAATGTTCATTTGATTTTATTATTATTGTTTTCATGTTTTAATTTCTTTCTTTACTCGTAAGTTATTGTTGCATATTTTGTATGCATTTTTTCACCATCAAAATACCATTGCCATATTTCACCATCTTCACCACGCCAATTTATATAACTATCTTTATCAATAAATGGAGCCATTGCTTCAAAGAAAAGTTCTTCTTGACCTGTTTTACTAGAATAAGTTAAACCAATTAAATCACCATTTTCGTTATAAATTATATTTTCAAACCCAAGTGAATGTAATATATCTTCCATATTTTTACATACATCTGGATAATTAGCTTCCATCCAACTAAACCATTTAGCTGGATGATAATTTAATTCTTTAGGCCTTGGATCATTTGAAGTAATACCAGTAGTGTTCCAACCACCACCTCTTTTAACATCATCATTATCATTTATTTTACACATTGCTTTATAACAATTATCAAATTGTTCTTTTTTAATTGTTATTTCTCGCTCTGCTGTATCTACATAGTATCCCATTGGATACTCCTTTCTATTTGTTTATTTAAACGCCCAGGGTTTAGCGCCATCAATATCGTAAAGATATTTAGCTACTTTTAAGTTACAATCAACTTCAAACAAACCATCTAAACTAGTTCCACAAATTTGCTTAGTTAATGATTTCCAACAACTATTAATCTGAACTAAACCGCGATCAATAGACCCATTTTTATTTAAAGTCCATATCACATTACCGGCTTTATCATATTTAGCATTAACAGCTTTTTCGTCACAACCACTTTCTCTCCAAGCAATATATGAAAAAAGCTCAACAGGTAATCCAAATTCAATGAATTTGTATTCCCATTGAGGGCATCTTTTGTTTAAATCTTTGGGGATTTGTTGTTTTATTGTTTTAGGTATTACTATTTCTTCTGCCGCTTTAACAGCTTTATCAATAACATCTAGTTTTGCTAAAGGTTGCATAGCAACATAATTTATTTTTACATTTGGAATATTTTTGCTTCCATCAGCTAATGCTGTTGGATTACTAAGAACTATTAATAAACTTACATAAGCAATTGCAATAATATATCCGAGTGTTTTCTTGTACATATTCATTTCTCCTCCATTTAGGTAATGTTTTGTGCTGCGACACATTAAATATCTATTTAGCGAAAAACGAAAGTAAATCTACAACTCTTACTTACGCTTTTACTTAGTATTTTTTATAGTTCCTCCTTATGTTTTGAATTTACAACTTCTTCTAATTTGTTTTTTGTAAACGAAGGGCTCAGAGGCAATATTTTTTTGTAATCATCTCTAGTTAAAGAATAATGTAAAGTATACATTTGATAAACATCACTTACATCCATATCTTTTTCTAAAGCAATACTATGCAGCAGTTTTTCTATATGAACAAGAAGTCCAAATGTGATACCTGCTAAAAAATTATTATCAATCATTTCGTCTTCCATTGTGTCTAGCAACGATGACAAACTATTTGTATCTTTATTCATAAAAGCAGAAAGCATTTGTATAGCATAATCTGTATAAAGGTATTCTTCTTTGTTATTTTCCATAAAATCCTTTGTTATAGTTTAACATAATTTTTATATTAAATCAATGTTGTCATCTTGCAACATTTGATCATTCAAATCAATAATATCTTCTGGGATCAACCCTTTAGAAACTAAATCATTATGATAAGAAATGTTTTTTGTTATTTCTCTAAATGAAGAAGAATTTGGATTGTAAAAATATTCTTTAATATGTCCAGCAATTTTTTCACCAACAGTATATTCAAATATTCTAGCAAACCAATTGTCTGGTTTAAAACCATGTTGTCTTTCACATATTCTATTTGCTTTTGACACAGCTTCCATTACTGTAGATGTATCATCTATGCGAATAGCGTATCTGTATTCAACTATATAATAATTGTCAAATTTTGGCATTTACAAACCGCTTCCAATGATAAATATTGTAAGAATTAATGGAATAAATATTAAAAAAGAAGTGTAAGCAAAAGCCGCTACTGTAAAAAAAATTACTCCAAGTATTTTCCATAATGTTTTTTCTGACACAACCATCCTCTATATTTTTGTAATTTTTATGTTATCTTTAATTAATTTTATGTGAATGCCCATTGATTTACCATCTTTAGAAGCAACCAATTGTCCAGACATATTGTTTTGATATACATCCATGCAATTAGCACTGTCGTTAATAAAGAATTTCAAAGAACCAATTTGTAATAAAAATCCTTCAAAATTGGTTTTTTCAATCTTATATTCTAAAGAAGTTAACTCTGATAATTTTTCAATAGGAACCCAAAACCCTTGATCATTTACAGTAATTAAATTTGTTTTATATAGATCATAAACAAGCCGGCCAATTCTTGAATCAGCAAGATTTCTAAATTCTCTGTATAAACTATCAGGAATACCTGTAGAATAGTGATCATATTCATGAAGAACTGTAGCAATTAATTCATAAATATTTGAATTTTCAGCATGACTTTTATCAATTATAATTTGACGTTTTTCTATAGATTTATCAATTCCTAAAGTCATACCTAAAGTATCTGTTGTTTGTGATTTAAAAACAGAAATTGATTTTTCCATTAATGTCAATTTAGGTTCATATTGCTCACATATGCTAATTGCTTTTTGCAGCTTTGGATATTTGCTTAGATCGTAATCAAGATCGTATTGAAAATCTTCATCTAATACTTGATGCGCTAAAGCAACTTTTGCTTGCGATAATATAGAATACAATTGAGGTGAAATACATTTAACAGGATTCTTGCCTCTCATTTTAATAATTGAATCAATGTTTGGTATCATTGATTGCTCTGGAGATAACAAAACAGCATTTTCTTTAAATTTATTAAAGAATACTTCTGCCCAAGCAGAACTTGGATTTGAGTAATTATATGCTGATTCATATATACCAAAAAATTCCCAAGGCTTTTGTTGTTTAACAAGAACACAATCTAGCATTTTATCAATCATTTCATTATTATTAATTTTAATAATTGCGTTAGCTATGCTGTATTGCGCTGATATTGGTGATTTTACTTGTCTATCTTCGTTTAAAACAATATCGTTGACTTCATAATTATAAAGATGATTTTTTACATCTTTATTTGTATCAACCAAAACTGATTTACAATAAATTCTCAAAGGATTGCTGTCTGCCATATTGTTTTTTAGCACTGAAACTTTATCAATTTTAAAAAGAACATTATGATCATCACAAAAATAGATTTTATGATTATTGTAGATATCCATCATTTTTGGCGATGCTGAAATGTAAACACTAAATTCATTATTAACTGGTTTTTCAATTTTATTAACAATAGAGCGGCTCCAATTTCCACCATCTTTTGCATTTGAAATTGCTTCACGGTATATTTGGAATTCATCTTCCCAACTTAGCATACCGGCTTCCAATGTAAATGAAGATGTTTTTAAATCATCTTTACCGTATTCATAATAAATAGAATTAATACCAGATTCGTTCTTGACAATGTAAGAAAGAGTGTAAGGACCAATTTCATCATTACCTGTAAATACCCATTCCAATCCCATTCTCAATGCGGCTATTGGGGCATATTTAATTCCAGAACCAAATTGACCAATTGTGCCTGGATCATTTCTTTTTGTAGATAGACCTAACTTTTCAAGGCTAAGTCTATTTACAAATTGGGATTGGTTTGTAATCTTAATGTATTTTTTCATTATTACCTTTCTAGTCGGCTTTAATTATTATTTCTTCTGGGCTTCGCATTACTTGGGGCTTTGTTTGGGCAAAAGCAATTACAATTTCACTAATTTTATTATTAACACCATTAATTCCGGTTAAAACATCTATAATTTCACCAATTGTAAAAGTTGTTTTTGCTTCTTCAATTAATGCTAATTCTTGTTGAATGAATTTTTTTAATACACTAGTTATTGTTACATCTAACTTAGATTTATCTTGACCATAAAGATGAGACATAATATCATAACGAATAGCGTTAATCATTGCTTTAGACGCTTCATTAGCTAATGAACAACCATTAACAGGGTCGTAAGTGCTCAATAGATCTGAAATTTTATCTTCAACACTTATCATATCTGCAGCATTAGCAGAAATTTGTTCTTCATCAATATAATCTGAAATATCAATTTGGTCTTTAAAACTTCTTGCTAAATCATCCATATCAATTTTTTCTATAAGATCATCTGAATCCATTTCATCAACAACATCAGATGCTATAGAACTAAGATCAAATTCGCTATAAACTTTACTTGCTAAGTCTTCATAATTAATTGCTACAAGACCAGCAATGTCTTTAACTGGAACTGAAATTGTAACATTAACATTTTGTATTTCTTCATTTACGTTTGTCATTTTGTTTTCTCCTTGGTTATATTTATTGGTTAATTTCTAACATCATCATTGCATAGCGATAAATTGGTGAAGTTTCATCAACTTTTCTTTTAGCACCATCAAACCAATCTTGAAAATGATAATATACATCTATAATTTCATCTTCAAGATTAGTAATAACTTCAATAAAAGAAGCAGGCCCACCTGTTGATAAATGTATTCTGTAGTTTTTATGAATATCAGTACCTAATGAGTATTCATAAATATCAGTATCATTAACGTCATTTGTATTGATATACCTTAATACTTCTATATCATCTGGATCTTCATCATCAAGATCATCTATTTCATTATGCGCTACTGCAAACATAGATTTAATGTGAAGTTCTGTGTAATCCATACTTTCTTGTATTCTTTGTTCACAATTTTTATTCTCTTGCATTGTCATTTCTTATTCCTTCCACTATAGTTGTTTGTGTTTTTATTTCTTTTAACGCTTCTTCATCCCAATTTTTTGGGATATTTGCATCTACTTTTTCTAGTGCTATTTGATTATATTCTTCTTCATTATCATCATCATAATTCAATACAACTTCTTTATAAGAACCAAAATCGTGTTGAAATGTTTTAATTGAAAAACTTAATGTTTTAGAATTCAAAACTTCTGGAAACATTCTATTTAGTTGATTTTTATAAGCTGTTGTTTCAATTTTTGATTTTATGCCATAATCGTTATTTCCAACTTGAGCACAATCTTCATCAAAAGGAGTTGGTCCAATATTGATATAATCTTTCATAAATCGTAAATCCTGTTTTGTAATTGGTTAAATTCGCTTCTTGACTTTACATTTCTTATTTCTGATTTGATTAAATTAAAGAGACTTTCTATATCACCAGCAAACATAGAGAATATTTTAAGTTGAATTAATCTCTCTAATTCTAAATTGTTTTTGTCAACAAAATCTTTTGCTGGTATTCCTTTGTAATTGTTTTGTTTATTTTTAGAGATAGGCAAAGCCCAGCCATTACTTCTGCCAAAAGAATAACAAGCAGCATAACCATAATGAATAGCAATTTGATTTGCTTTATACCAAAAAGTATCAATTATCTCTTCATTTAATTGCTCTGAGGAGATATCTGTATGTTTGTCATATATGTTATTATGAATATAAGGATGATGCCATTTAACATTAACTGCTAAATCACCTTCTGAATTAATGTATTTTTTAATATCCAAAACACTTTCTACGTTTTGATAATAAACTTCTAGTAAGTTATTTTTATTTTCTGTACTTAACATATTTCTCCTTTAAAAATAGAATGTGATTGGGTCAACTTGCCATTTGACCCAATCACAAATCTAATTATTTATTGTTAGCCCACACTTGTTGAGGTAATAAATTCATCGGAAAATCTGATAATCTATTTGTCTTCAACCTTGAGTTATATTTTTCAACAATCAAATACGGAAGAGTGGTGAATGTAATTTGTTTACTTTGAGTAGACAACATTGCTTGAGCATTTGCAATTAAAGTAATTGGATTGCCAAATTTTTGTAATGACAACACCATTCTTTTTTCATCAACATCTTTATAGCGATGAAAAATAACAGCAACTGCTGATAACAATTGATCTCTCATTACATTTGAATTATTGCCATATGCTGCCTTAATAGTTTTGATTGTTTTATCCAAAACTTCTCCACCGGCATTAGCATAAATTCTTTTTAATGTAGAAAAAGCTCTGATTTTATTATCACCAGGGCCAACACCAACAATGAGATTATGTTTTTTCATAATATCATTAATAGCAATTGAAATTTCATCACCAGCAACAATTCCAGCTTTAAAAATATCAGCAGGAGTTGGTTTTGTATGCTCTTGATTACTTAAAGCAAATATTTTTGCTTCATCTTGTAATGATAAACCAAAATAAACAAGAGCATTAATATTTAAATTCATTAAATTCATTTTAACCAATGCATGATATCTATGGCTTCCATCTATAATAGCAACTTTGCCATCTTCTCTCATTGAACAAATAATTACACCTAGCAAATCTAAATCAAAATTCTTTACAATTTTGTTTATTTTTGTATTGCCGGGATGTCTTTGATATGTGAAATCAACCATCAAATCAGAAACTTTAACTTTTGCTGTCATTTTTGTAACATGACCATTGTTAAACAATAATTGAAATTCAGAAAGAATTGGATCTTCATTTGTGTATGAAAACGGAATACTTAATTGTTTTTGAATTTGATTTGAATTATGATTAATTGACACTACAGGGCTATTGGTATTCATAATTTCTCCTTTGTTTTAATTGGTTGGTTTATTATATTATTAACAATTGCAGAATAATTATTTAGTTTTAATTTTTTAATTAATGAATTTCTTTCGCGTGAATTAAGCCCGCCCCAAATACCAAAAGGTATTTGATTATTAAGAGCATAATTTAAACACTCTGCTCTAACATTGCATTTATTACATATTGACTTTGCTGCCTTAACATTTTTTTTAGATTCATTAGAATTCTCATTATCAGCAAAGAAAATTTTAGGACCAATTTTTTTACAATTAGCTTTTTCTCGCCAGTCTTCATTATTTAATATCATTAATCTCCTAGTAGTAAGGTATATCTGGATTGTCCAATAAAGGCGTAACTATGTTATTTTGAAAATATTCAAAATAATTTTCAATATCTACCCCTTGATCTTCCATATTTTTAAAAGAATTAATTAAAGCAAGTGTATGTTGTATTAAAGACAATATTACACTAACAGTTCTATCTTCATCTAACTTTCCATTTTCATCACAAGCGATATTTATTATTTGCATAGATAATCGTTCTCTGCCAGCAAAATTACTAAAATCTGTATTCTTCAAGACAGATAATACATTTTGCATTATGATTGCAAATTCTAATTCGTTTTGCATACCAACAGGAGATTTATCATTGGTATTTCTAGGTATATTAAGATCGTCAAAATTAAACAATATTTACCACCAAACTGCTGAACCATTAGAGGTTTTACCAACAAATTCTAACCACCAAATAGCATAAGTCCAATCATCAATATAATCTTTTACATTTCCATTTGATTGATCTTTTTCTAAATATTTTTTTGCGTTAAAGGCAAATTTTTCTGTATTATCTCTCATCCATTTTGCCATATCAAAACAATAATCAGTGTCTAAACCATCATCACCTTCTCCATAAAAATCATATTCATAATTTTCAAATTGATCAACTTTATCGTGCAAAATATCTAAAAGAAAATTGCCATATTTACCTCTATACCAGCAATCAGTTCCAAACATACCAACAGTTCTACCTATATGGTTGACCATAGGATTGCTTTCTTTTTCATTTTTCCAAGGACAATTGCCTTGTTCTTGTGTTTTAACACAATCAATTCTATTATCAGAATCTCTTGTTGCTTTTGCAGCACAAGGATATTCTCTAGGAATATTATCTAATCCCATATATTACTCACTTTCTTTTTGATATTGAAGCCAATACACGTCTGTTATACTTTCATTTAAATGGCTTAATTCCCAACTATCTTGTCTTACTATTTTTCCATTTAATATCAATGTTTCTCCAGCAAAACACATACCTGGTTCTTCATATTGGATCATTGCTTTTAATTTAGGAAAATGTTTACAAATAGCATTTGCTAATTCATTTTCTCCCGGAGACCAAGCAGTAGTATAATTAAAATTAATATACCATTCATCTCCATTATATTCTTTATTAACTTCACTTGCAGTTATTTCATAATCACCCCACTTAGTGCCCCAGTTATGTATTCTCCAGTCATACCAATTATCTGCTCCATATTTATCAATTAATTCTTTATTTTTTCCTTTATCGGCAAGGAATACTGGAGCAGTTGTATCATCTAATTCTTTAGGGAAAGGTATTAATGAATTAAATAAATTAATTTCGTTGTTTTCTGTAGTTACAAATTTAAGAAATTCTTCAACATTTTCTTTTTCACCCATTACTGCTAATGTATTCATGCATTCATTTGGCATATTTTTCTCCTTTAAATAATGTTAATTGATTTGGATTATTTTTAGACATTTCATTTTCAAAAGAAGCTGGCATATCTAAATTATTTTTTTCACAAAACTCAACCCATTTGTTATATTGCTCTTCGTTTTGTAAACCTAGTTTATAAATGGCTTTATAAATAGCCTCATCGGGGTAATAACTGTATTCTGAATATTCATAATTATCATTTCCTAATTCATAGCAAATACGATCTGCCCAGTTTTCTATATTAAGATTATCTTTATATATTACTCCGGGATTATTTCTATCCCATTCTATAATCTCAGCAATTGATTGTTCATATTGTTTATCTGAATAATCACCTTCATCAGCGACTGGATAATCTCTTAATTGATCTAACCACTCCATTGCTGCTATAAAAGCAATAGTAATATCTTCTTCTTTTACTTGATCAATAAATGGAATTTCGTATTTTAGAATACGACAAACTAATCTATCAACATCACCAACCAACCAATGACTATAATTTTCTATTCTAAAATCAAGAGGAAATTTAGACATCAAATCTTTTGTAATAACTTCAAAATTAGATATTTCAAGAAGATCAGAATCTCTATTTTTATCAACTCCACAAAAACCCCAAGTTTTAAACATATCTTCAGAACCCCAATAACCAAAATCTTCTGGTTTTTGTAATCCATCTTTAGCACATTTTAATATGTTTTCACTGTAATCAAAGTTTGAATAAACCACTTTGCTTTCCTTTCTATAGTTCTTCCCATATTCTTTTATAATGAACAATTTCGCTTTTATTATCTACAAAATAAAGCGATATAACTTCTTTACCTAACTTATTATCATCGCTGCCTAAATATGGATATGTTAATTGAATAGCATATTGATATTTACTTTTTAGTTTATTAGGTATAGAATATTGATTTTTAATATCAATAACATTGTAATCAGTTGAAAGATATTCTTGAACTTTCCCAATAAAAACATATTTAAAAAATTTATTAGGAACAGGTCTTGGAGTATATCCATCATTTTCACGATCATTAGAAATAAGCCAAAGTCTTTCTAAATGAATAATAAATTCACCATCTTGAGTATGTTTAAACTTATCTAAAGTTTTCATTTTTTACTTTCCTTTTTTAAATGAATTTTTATAATCTTTGTTTTTATGAAAAAATTCAGATTCCCAAATAGCAAAATCTGGATTCATTTCAATATCTAACCACCAATCAAATGGTTCAATTTTTTCATAATTATTGCGATCATTTACATATTTACTCATTTTAATTCTCCCTTTGTTGTAATAAATCTGCTCGGACATTTAATGATTTTAATTCTGTTTTTTTGATCCAAAAATAATTACATTTATGTAATAATGCTGGAGTATATTCTTTACGAAATTCTTCTTCTAAAATACTAACTCCAATTTTTTGACACTCTTTACTTAAACAATAATTATATCCGGCTTCTAATCTTTCATCTATATAGTTAGATGAACAATAAATACATATAGCCATATATTAATCCTTTTTAGTTAGTTTGTCTTTTGTTGTAATAGTTTTAACATACTTACCTGAAATTATTGTTAGCAATTCTACATTAGGTGAATTTTTAATAGTATCTTTTATTACTGTAAATTCACGGCCATTTGTAGAAATTACTTTATCATTACGTTTAAATTCCATTATCTTCACTCTTTTTTAATAATTGACATATTTGTAATATTTTTTGTACTTTTACATTATTTTCATTATTAATTAGTATATTCCTTAATATCCAATTGTAATCTTTTGTTCTAAATACTGGAATTTGTACTTGACTTGCTAATTTATCAAGTTCATTTAATAACAAATGTCTTGTGTAATTGTCCATATTTTTTTTACTTTAAAGAAATATGTGAATTAGAAATATTGTCATTAACAATTAATTGTTTTTGTTTGTAAACATTTTCATATTTAACAATTAATTCTTTAAGAGCAGCAATATTATTGTCATTAGGCACTTCTGTATGACCATCAATAACAACAAGAATATCTGCTTCTAACAAATTAACAACTAATTTAATTTGATCGTGTTTAGTTAAACGATTAAACAAATGTTGTTCTGCTAAATCAAATGTTTTATTTTTACGATGATTACGAAATGCTTTTATTCTTAACAAAGATTTCATAAATTCTATTTCTTCTTCTGTTTTATATGTTGTAAGTTCAACATCAAAAGATGTATATACTACTTCTTTTTTTGCACGAAGTAAATTATGTATATCTTTAAGATTTACTTTCTTGCAGCCTATTCTTGGCTCAATAGAAATATAGTTATCATTATCAATAGTTGCATCATTAGATACAATTATTTTGTGTTGAATATCTTTAAGATTAATTTTTGTCATTGTTTTCCCTTTCTTATTTTAATAAATGTGATGGATGAATTTGTATATTACTACCTACAACAGTAGTTCTTTGTTTTCTTTTTGGACCAAATACTTTTTTAGAGTAATCAGAACCATCAGGATAAACTATTTCTATACCTTGTTCTTGTAATTCTATTTGTCGCATTATAGATAATAATTGTGCTACATCAAATTCATAATCTTTATCAGTAATAGCACACATAATTGTTTCATAAGTTGTATGATAGTATTTAAAACTAACTACATTACCATAATTAATATTATTATCTACAATTTCTAAATCAATGAGTTTATTTTCTTTGTCAATATACTCATCATTATATTGTTTATTTTGCGATATAAATGACACTACAATTCCCTTTCTTGTTGGTTTTAATATATTTTTTATTATACTATTTATTTTGCGTTTTTCGTAAAATTAATTTTCTCGCCAATGGCATAGTTTAATACACACGAATTGCTATGTCAAATTGAGATAAAACATATTTTTTGATAGGGGTCATTGATCGGGAGATTAATCGGGCACTTGATTGAACTATATTAAAAGCTTTAACATAGCGCATGTTAAAGCCGGCCTGATAGTATGTGTTAAAAATTTTAATAAACGCTTTATTTGCGGCAACAGTTATGAAC
>Ga0208975_1001087_pt1 | contig 11958 bp, 13 predicted proteins | sample GreLakmeER78MSRF_FD_187700 | JGI IMG/M metagenome (GOLD analysis project Ga0208975, IMG submission 187700) | Freshwater lentic microbial communities from great Laurentian Lakes, MI, USA - Great Lakes metaG ER78MSRF (SPAdes) | ecosystem: Environmental > Aquatic > Freshwater > Lake | place: Great... | reverse complement strand
CGCCAAGCAGCACAAGTTCATGGAGGCGGTGGCCCACAATCCATCGTTTGCCAAGAAAGCAGGAGTCCCACAGTCCGTGGGCAAAGATTTCAGCAACGCCGATAAAGGCAAAACTTTTAAAAGAGGTGGTGATGTGGCTAAAGCAAACCCTTTCATGGAAATGATTGCTAAGAAAAAAGCAATGGCAGCAGGTAAAAAAGAAATGCCAATGAAGAAGATGGCAAAAGGCGGCGGCATCGAGACCAAGGGTAAAACCAAGGGCAAGATCATCACCATGAAATCCGGCGGAAAGATGTGCTGAGATGAAAGCCAGTCGCGGTATGGGGGCTATCCTGCCCTCCAAAATGCCTAAAGGCGTCCGCAAGGCACGCCGGGACGACACCGACTTCACTGAGTACGCCAAGGGCGGGCAGGTGTGGGACAAACCCAACCCGGCTAAAAAACACAAACCGTTGAGTTTGGCGCAGAAGGCGTTTGCCAAAGCCACGGCCAAGAAGTCTGGGCGTCCGTATCCTAACCTCGTCGATAACATGCGGGCAGCGAAAAAATGACCACAACCGGCGCTACATCGTTCAACCCTGACTTCACGGAGATTGCCGAGGAAGCATGGGAGAGGGCTGGCCGTGAGATGCGTTCTGGCTACGACCTGCGCACTGCCCGCAGGTCCATGAACTTGATGACCATCGAGTGGGCCAATCGTGGTCTGAACATGTGGACGATTGAGGCTGGGTCTTTCCCGCTGGTGCAGGGATTGAATACTTATCCGCTGCCATTGGATACTATTGACCTGTTGGATCATGTGATCCGCACGGGCGGCAACAGCGCCACCACTCAAGCTGACTTGTCCATCACGCGTATTAGTGTTTCTACCTACGCCACAATCCCCAACAAGTTAACCCAAGCCCGGCCTATTCAGGTCTGGATTCAGCGTTTGTCTGGTGAAACCAGCACGACCACTTTGACGTTGGCAAGCACTATCACCAGCACAGCCACCACACTTACCCTAAGTTCGACTGTGGGACTAGCATCATCTGGCTACATCAAGCTGGACGACGAAACCATGTACTACGGCTACATTGACGGAAACACTTTAAACAGCATATTTCGCGGGCAAAACAACACCACGGCAGCGGCCCACACCGCCGCAACAGCCGTTTACGTGCCCCAGCTACCCGCTGTAACTGTGTGGCCGACTCCGGATGGGTCCACCTCCTATGAATTTGTCTACTACCGCATGCGTCGTGTGCAAGATGCTGGCGCGGGTGTGGAGACTGCGGACATGAACTTCCGCTTCCTGCCCTGTGTTGTGGCAGGGTTGGCCTACTACATTGCAATGAAGGTTCCTGAACTGCAAGGACGCATGGAGATGCTCAAATCGGTCTACGACGAGCAGTTTGGCCTTGCCGCAGGTGAAGATCACGAGAAAGCCGCGTTGCGCCTTGTGCCAAGGCAGTCCTTCATTGGGGGGAGTACTCCGTAATGACGAAGCGGGCTAAGAAATTTTCAGGAGAAAGCGGGAGCTATGTGCTCCCGTCTCAAATCCGTACTTTTGTAAGTACGTTAAGTGGTGACACGTCGCCAATTACTGAAAAAAACTTTAGTGCGTCCGAAATAAAACAGATGCGCGATGCGGTCTTACGCTCAAAAGAACGCCAACCGACAACTAAAAAAGTATTTAAAAACGGAAAAGTAACAGAAGTTCCCCGAGCACTAGACCCAACGGTAGACTACAAAGACTATGGGGAAGATGCGGATCGGGCAGTTAAAGATTACAGCCCCCTACCGTCTGATGCAGCGCGTAATACGCTTGGGCGTTTTCGGTATGAAAAAACACCGGAAGGGCGGCTTGTAGCACATGATAGTTATGATTTTAAAGATGATTTAGTCAGCGAAGGCGCTCCTCGGTCGGCTGAGTATGAAAAACTTAGCAAATTTGAGAAAGCAAAGAAACTTGCAAAAGATACGGTAGATTTACCAAATGGTCTACTGTCGTTGCCAAGTCGCGTTGGCAGCGCTTTTATTGGTGCAAAGAGCCGTCCTGTGCGAGTAGACTTGGGCGAAGCATCATTTAAAAAAGGCGGTAAAGTCTCTAAACTTTCTTCCCGTGCCGATGGGATTGCCCAACGGGGCAGGACTAAAGGAAGGTTTGTGTAATGGGTAATCGGTTCTCCTCTGGCAAGTTTTCAATTGCCGAGTGCGATCGGTGCGGGCAGCGTTTTAAACTCAAACAGCTTAAAAACGAGGTCATCAAGACCAAGCTGTATCAGATCAAGGTGTGCCCAGAGTGCTGGGACCCCGACCAACCGCAGTTACAGTTGGGTATGTATCCGGTGGATGACCCTCAAGCGGTTCGTCAACCCAGGCCAGATACAACCTACGTGACTTCGGGTATCAACGCGGGCGGCTTTCCGTCTGGTGGGTCAAGAGATATTCAGTGGGGCTGGAGACCGGTGGGCGGGGCCAGCTTTTTTGATGTGGATTTAACGCCAAACTACTTGGTGGCAACCACAAGTGTTGGTACAGTAACGGTAAGCGTAACTTAGGAGCAGACATGGATAAGAAAGATATGGCACAAGACAAGGCGATGATCAAAAAAGCCTTTTCACAGCACGATGCCCAAAAACACAAGGGTGGCAAGGGTACTGCCTTGAAACTTAAAAAAGGTGGGCCCACCAGCATGGACCGTAAAACATACGGTAAAAATTTGTCTCGGGCAATGAACCAGAAATCTGGGAGCAAATAATGGGTAAATTTAGCAAAAAAATGATGGGCAAGGAAGTTGGTTCTGCCAGCGTTTACGCTCAACCGCACACCATGGACGGCAAGCCCGGCGTGGCTATGCGCCCCAAAGCAGCCATGCCTCGTAAAGCCGACTGGACTCCCATGGACGGCGTGAGCATCGGTAACAACGATGACGTCAAGACCAGCGGCATCAAGATGCGCGGTACTGGCGCGGCCACCAAAGGTGTGATGTCCAGAGGCCCAATGGGTTGATGTAACCATGGCAATGACTTATGCCCAGCTTGTAGTCGCTGTCAGCGATTATTGTGAGAACACGTTCGACACAACGGACATGAACACAATGATTAAGCAGGCTGAACAGCGTATATACAACACGGTCCAGATTGCGAACTTGCGCAAGAACGTGACCGGAACGCTCACGGCTAGTAATAAGTATTTGTCGTGTCCAAATGATTTCTTGTCTGTGTATTCGCTGGCTATCTATCCAAGCGGCGGGGGAAGCTACATCTACTTGCTCAACAAAGATGTGAACTTTATGCGGGATGCGTATCCCAATCCTGCTACAACCGGTACGCCCAAGCACTATGCAATATTTGGCCCCGTAACTAATTTGGATACCGAACTGTCCCTTATTCTTGGGCCAACACCAAACAGTGCCTACGGCGCTGAACTGCATTACTACTATTACCCAGAGTCCATCGTGACGGCCTTGACCACTTGGTTGGGGGACAATTTTGACTCTGCTCTGCTGTATGGGACGCTGCTTGAAGCCATTACCTACATGAAGGGCGAGAAGGACTTGGTTGAACTCTATCAAGCGCAGTACTTGCAGGCAATCACGCTGCTCAAGAACTTGGGTGATGGCAAGCAACGCATGGATGCGTATCGGGATGGGCAGACTAGGATCAAGGTAAGCTGATGTCCATTGTTCAGACCCAGACCACCAGTTTTAAAGCGCAGCTTTATCAGGGCATCCATGACCTGACCACGGATGTGATCAAGATCGCCCTGTACACAGCCAACGTTAATCTAAACGAAGACACTACGGTGTATTCGGCAACCAATGAGGTGGCGGCTACAGGCACTTATGTGGCTGGCGGGGCAACAATGACCGGGATCACCATCAGCACATCTGGGTCTACGGCTTACGTTGGGTTTGCCAATGTATCTTGGACAGCGGCTCTGACGGCTCGGTGTGCTTTGATATACAACTCAACCCAGGGCAACAAGTCGGTGGCGGTTCTGGACTTTGGGTCTGACAAGACATCGACCACCACATTCCTAATTACAATGCCAGCCAACACATCAACCACGGCACTAATCAGGAGTGTTTGATGCCCAGGGGTTTTTCCGCTATCATGTCTCAAACCACTGCGTAAAGCAGTTTTCTTTAAGGGGTTTTAAATGTTTAATGAACAAGCACAGTCACAAGACTTTGTAGGGGCGGCAATAGCCTCGATCAAAGGTACGGATGAGAAAGCATCCGCAAAAGGTTACTTTACATTCCAATGTTTTGACAAAGATGGAAAATTAAAGTGGGAAGATGTAGCTCCTAACTTGGTGGTCAACGTTGGCCTACAGGATATGAACGCGCAGTATTTCAAAGGCTCTGCTTACACCGCCGCTTGGTATATTGGTTTGTGGGGTTCCGGCGCTACTAACGCTCCAGCTGCTGGAGATACATCCGCATCTCACGCTGGCTGGACTGAAGTTGTTCCATACAGCAATGCCACCCGCCCAGCAGCAACATTTGGTACAGCCACAACAGCCAACCCATCTGTGCAGACCAACTCCGCCTCTCCTGCTTCCTTTACGATCAATGCAACATCTACAGTTGGTGGTGCGTTTTTGATAAGTAACAGCACAAAGTCTGGTACTACAGGTATTTTGTTTTCCGGCTCTGACTTCACATCCCCCGGCGACCGCTCGGTTGTGTCTGGTGACACATTGAACGTGACCTACACATTCAGCTTAACAGCAACTTAATTAGGAGCTTAATCATGGCAACAACTTTCACAAAAGGCCAAGCCGTCAAAGTGCTGGCGGTAACCCCACAAGGCCCCGTACAGGCTCTACGCATGGATGAAGACGGCAATGTCTCTTATCTGGTGGAGTGGACTGATGCTGATGGCAATGCCCAACAGCGCTGGTTCGATGAGGCGCAGCTAGAAGCAGCCTAAACTGGCGTTTAGTTAAGCGGCTGGCTAGTGTCTTTTGGCGCTGCCCAGCCGTTTTGTTTTGGAGATAGACATGATTAAAATTGACTTTTCTTTTTCAAGCCAATACGGCACGTTTTCTGATGCCTTGCATTTGCCTGACGATCACGGGTTAACGCAAGCTGAAATTGATGCCATGCAACAGCAAAGATACGACAACTGGCTTGCTGTAATTACTGCGCCCCCTACTGAAGAAACTCCCACTGAGGAGGTCTAATGGCTGACCGCTATTGGATTCTTGGCACAGGTTCTTGGAGTAGCACCAACACGGTCAACTGGTCTGCGTCATCAGGCGGGGCTGGCGGTGCATCTGTCCCTACCGCATCAGATAACGTATTTTTTGATGCAAACTCAAACGTAGGAACTGGTGCATTCACAGTCACCATGGCAAACACGCCAAGGGTCTGTAATGATTTTTTAGCGTCAGGTTTAGATGGAACAATGACGCTTGCGGGTTCTGCTATTGGATTAACAGTATCAGGTAGTCTGACATTTCAAGCCACAAACTTTACTCGCACGTACACAGGCACAACCACATTTAATGCTACGACAACTGGTAAAACTGTAACCACCAATGGTGTTGCTTTTGGTGCAAGCATAGTTTTTGATGGTGTTGGTGGTGGGTGGACACTTGGTAGTGCGATTAGTTGCGGCACTAGCGACTTAACAGTTACCAACGGCACATTTGATACTTCAGTAAGTAATTATTCTGTTACTGCTGGTCGTTTGTTTTCAAATAACGCTAACTTAAGAACGATAAATTTAAACGGATCAACTGTTACTGTATCTAGTACTAGCCCTGTTACATTTACTACGTCAACAAACCTTACCTTTAACGTAGGAACATCAACACTTAATTGTTCTAACACATTTGCAACATTTACTGGTGCCGGGTTAACTTATTACAACGTATCTTTTACATCGGCAAACAACCAACCAATAATCACAGGCACAAACACGTTTAATAATTTATCCATAACCGGTAGAACAACTGTTGGTATTGGCGCAGTAAGTATTTTTGCAAACCAAACAATTAACGGAACATTTACAGTAAGTGCTGGTACTGCATCGGCATATCGCACATTTATTATATCTAGCGCTATTGGCACAACTCGCACATTAACTTGTGCTGCTGTATCTTTAACTGATGTTGATTTTAGAGATATAACTATTGCAGGTGCGGCATCCCCTGCTTCTGGAACAAGGTTAGGTAATTGCAAAGGAAACAGCGGTATTACTTTTCCTGCGGCTAAGACTGTTTACTATCGTGCATTTGTTTCTGCGGGTTGGGGTGGTACTGGTGGTGGTCTTTGGTCTGCTACATCAGGCGGTGCAGTAGACGGAACCATGTTCCCATTAGCACAAGACACTGCTGTATTTCCTGCGGCTACATATCCCGCATCTGGTTCAACGACAACTATCAGTGATCAGTACAACATTGGCACAATAGATATGTCGCTCAGAACGTCAAACACCCTGACGTTGGCAACATCAACTACTACACTACCAATTTATGGCAACTGGGTTAATGGTACGGGTATAACTTTATCCGGTACAGGAACACTTACATTTGCAGGGCGTACAACACAAACAATTACAAGCGCTGGCATATCATTTACTCAGCCTATAACGATTACCAGCCCAGGCGGTTCGGTTACTTTACAAGATGCATTAAATATTGGCAATAATACTTTAACACTTACCAACGGCACATTTGATACTTCATCATCTGGAAATTATGCTGTAACTGCTACTGGTCTATCTTCCAGCAACTCAAACGTAAGAACAATTAATTTAAACGGATCAACTGTTACTGTATCATCTAATACCCCGGTTACATTTACTACGTCAGTAAACCTTACATTTAATGCAGGAACATCAACAATAAATAACTCTGGCACAACGCTAACATTTTCTGGTGCCGGGTTAACTTATTACAACGTAGCATTTACATCTGCCGCAAAAACTATCACAGCAATAACAGGCGCAAATACATTTAATAATTTATCTATAGCAGGTCAGACTTCTATTGTTTCTCTTGGTCTTGCTCAATTAAGTATTAGCGCAGACCAAACAATCAATGGCACATTTACAGTTAGTGCAGGTACTGCATCAGCATACCGCATATCAGTTTACTCTAACACCTTTAACACTACTCGCACATTAACTTGTGCGGCTGTATCTTTAACAGACGTAGACTTTAGAGATATAACTATTGCCGGTGCGGCTTCCCCTGCTACTGGAACAAGAATTGGGAATGCTAAAGGCAATAGTGGCATTACTTTTACAACGGCTAAGACTGTTTACTATGGTCAAACAGGTTCTGCTAATTGGGTGGCTACAGGTTCAGGATCTTGGTCTGCCACATCAGGTGGTGCATTAGACGCAACCCTGTATCCATTACCACAAGATACTGCCGTATTCCCTGCGGCTACATATCCCGCATCAGGTTCAACGACAACAATCAATGGTGCATTGTTCATTGGAACAATAGATATGTCATTGAGAACGTCAAATACCATGACGTTGACAAATGGAGCTAACGCTTGTTCAATTTTTGGTAATTGGATTAATGGTACTGGCATTACATTAGCGGGTACTGGTTTGCTGTTTTTTTATGGACAAACAACACAACAAATCACAAGTTCTGCAAAAACATTTACTCAGCCTATTACAATTAATAGTGTAGGTGGAACTTTTCAATTGCAAGATGCGCTAACAACAGGCACAGGCGTAACAACAACATTAACCAACGGCACGTTAGACTTGCAGTCATACACATTAAGCATAGGTTTATTTGACTCTAACAACTCAAACACAAGAACCATTGCTTTTGGTACGGGTCAAATATCTTGTACTGGTACAGGTACTGTATGGACTACGGCAACAGTTACAGGACTGACTACAACAGGGACTCAAGTAGTTAACGTCACAAGTACAGGCTCTACTGCTATTACAGTACTCACAGGAGCGTTATCAGAAGCAAACTCTATCAGTTATAACTTTACTGGCGGTACATATGCGCTTGGGTTTTTAGGAGGAAGCGGCTACACAGCAAGAAATGTTAACTTTACTGGTTATGCGGGAACATGGGGGACGACATCTACAGGGGTGATCTATGGCAACCTAACGCTTGCCTCAGGCATGACGCTTTCTTCTAGCATTAACACTCTTTCTTTTAGAGCGACAAGCGGTACGCAAGCAATTACCAGCAATGCCAAGACAATGAATTTTCCTATTACGTTTAACGGCGTTGGTGGAACATTTCAACTTCAAGATGCACTAACAACGGGTGCTAATGGAGTCATCACATTAACAAACGGTACGTTAGATTTAAATGGTAAAACCTGTACTCTTGGATGGGATTTTATGACCGGAGCAGGAACAAAAAATTTAACCTTTAATGGCGGGACATTAGTATGCACGAGTTCATCAAGTACATTTTACAACATCAGCCCTTCAGGTTTTACTACTACAGCAGGAACTGGCACAGGCACAATCTCCATGACTGCCGCAACTGCCAAGACGTTTGTGGGCGGTGGTTCTACGTTTGATTGCACACTCAACCAAGGTGGTGCTGGTGCATTGACCATCACAGGCTCAAACACATTCAGCAACATCACCAATACACGTAAAAGCACAAGTGCGGCATCTATTTTATTTACTGCTGGCACAACAAATACTTTTACCAATTGGAACGCTAGTGGAGAATCTACAAGACTTTTAACCATAGGCTCAGTCACTGCGGCAAGCCACACATTGTCCAAGGCAAGCGGTACTGTAAGTTCTGACTTTCTGTCTATTAGCTTTTCTACAGCTACTGGCGGGGCAGATTGGTATGCAGGGGCAAACTCCACAGATGGGGGCAACAACTCTGGGTGGACATTTGCAGCGGCCCCTGGCGGTAATACTTATAACGTATATATTGAAGAAACTTCTTCTGGTGTAGATAGTGTTGTTGGGTATGCAATTTTTTACTCGGCTGTACAAGAGCTTGCGTCCGGAGTGGATCAGGCTGGTGCCGCATCAATATATCCCGGAAACATCATAGAGACCGCTTCCGGGCTAGACGCAGCAAGCACTACGTTCTCCGCAGGAGCTAGTGTTTCTGAAACGGCAAGCGGTGTTGACCAAGTAAATACAAACTTTACCGTTAATGCAGCCGCAACAGAAACATCTAGCGGCATTGATTCTGCATCTTCTGTGGCGGTATTTAAAGCCGCAGTATCCGAAGCAAGTAGTGGACTGGATGACATTAGCGCTTTACAAACATTTGCCACCAATGTTGCGGAGACGGGATCGGGGTCCGATCAAATAAACGCTGCCCAGACCTTTATTACTTCCATTACCGAAACCGCCTCTGGGGTAGATCAGGCAAGTACTAGTTTTACAGTTAACTCCAATACCTCAGAAGCAGCATCTGGAGTTGATTCCGCATCTTCAGTTGCAGTATTTATAACAAATATTAATGAGGCCGGTTCCGGGGTTGATGCTGCAAGTACCAAACAAGTATTTGCCACCAATATTGCGGAGGCAAGCTCTGGCTTAGACCAGATAAACGCCGCTCAAACTTTTGCCACCGACGTTGCCGAGGCGGGTTCTGGAGTAGATCAGATAGATGCATCACAAAACTTTGCATCTAATATTTCTGAGGTGGCTTCCGGGGTAGACCAAATAAACGCCAGTTTCACCGTTAACTCTGATGTTTTGGAAACCGCATCAGGAGTTGATACCATATCTTCTTTTGCAATATTCCCGACAAGTATTGATGAGGCAGCGTCTGGGATTGATAGCATTTCTTCTGCACAGACATTTGCCACCAATGTTGCGGAAACAGGCTCCGGCCTAGACCAGATAGATGGCGCTCAAACATTTGCCACCAATGTTGCGGAGACAGGATCGGGCTTAGATCAAATAGACGCTGCCCAGACCTTTATTACTTCTATTTCTGAAACAGCCTCTGGCTTAGATGAGGATTCAGTTGCTGCCAGCACCTTTAATGCATTTTCAGAAGAGGCCGCATCCGGCATAGATAGCGTATCCAGCAACGCGGCCTTTGCAACTGACATTAATGAAACGGGTTCTGGGATTGATAGCGTTTCTTCTGCACAAACATTTGTAACAGATGTTTCTGAAACAAGCTCTGGTTTAGATCAAATAGACGCTTCCCAGACCTTTATTACTTCTATTTCTGAAACAGCATCTGGCTTAGATGAGGATTCAGTTGCTGCCAGCACCTTTAATGCATATGCAGTTGAAACAGCGTCTGGGGTGGACTCCGACTCGGTGGCGGCAAGTTTCAACGCCTATTCTGCTGAATCCGCTTCTGGCATAGACGCCACAAGTGCTAAACAAGTGTTTGGGAGTGCTATTGCGGAAACTGCGTCGGGGGTAGATGCTATCTCTGCCGCCCAGCGTTTTGCCTCTGCTGTTACGGAAGCGGCATCCGGCGTAGACCAAGTAGGTTCGGTGCAATCTTATCGCAGTGTGATTTCCGAAACGGCATCTGGGGTGGACTCTGATTCCGTTGCAGCCAGCACATTTAACGCCTACGCCGCTGAAACAGGGGCTGGGGTGGATGCCATAAGTGCCAAACAAGTGTTTGGGAGCGATGTTGCTGAAATTGCGTCGGGGATAGACGCCACAAGTGCTAAACAAACATTTGCCACGGGCATTGCCGAAGCGGCATCAGGGCTAGACGCTCCCTCGGTGGCTGCATCCATATTCAACGCCTCGCTTGCAGAAACCGCCTCTGGCGTGGACTCCATATCCAGCAATTCAATATTTGGCTCAAGCATTGCCGAAGCAGCATCCGGGGTAGACGATATATCTGCAACCCTCATATATGCTTCTGATATTACAGAGTCGGTTTCAGGGGTGGATTCAATCTTTGCCACCCAAGATTTTGCGGTCTTTATTGCCGAAACCGCCAGCGGGCTGGACTCCTTTACTGTGGCGGCCTCTATATTCAACGCCGCATTTACAGACTTTGCGTCCGGCATAGACATCATACAGCCTAACTTTACATACAACATAACCGTCCCAGAAGGGGTGTCGGCATTTGATCAGTTCATTGGCGGGTACCTCTGGAACCCCGTGGATGACACCCAAACCGCCAATTGGAGCAATATTTCTAACACTCAAGCCGCAGGATGGGCTTCAGTAGATGACAATCAGACCGCTAACTGGCAAAATGTGAGCAACACAAATGCACCCGGTTGGGGTTCCGTGAATAACACCCAAAGCCCCTCATGGACCGATGTCCAGACATATTAAGGAACCGACATGGCAACAGCATACACATCACTTTTAGGTTTGGCTCTCCCCGTCACGGGGGAATTGAGCGGTACGTGGGGCGACACGGTAAATAACAGCATCACCTCATTGCTAGACTCAGCAATCGCCGGGACAACCACCCTCTCCTCAGACGCAGATGTGACGCTAACCACCACAACTGGCGCGTCAAACACATCACGACAGGCTATTTTGTTGTGTTCGGGAGCAAGAACGGTTTTACGCACAATCACGGCTCCTGCTCAGTCAAAGATTTACACCATCATTAACACTACGACAGGCGGCTTTTCTGTTAAGTTGGTTGGTGCTGGCCCAACGACAGGTGTGACGATTGTTGCTGGTGAGTCTGCTGTTTGTGCATGGAACGGGTCTGACTTTGTAAAAGTGGCTACCAGCGTTGTTGGCGGCGTGACAAGTGTTGCGGCAACTGTTCCAGCATTCCTGTCTGTTGCTGGTTCACCAATTACAACAAGTGGCACATTGGCTTTAACGTATTCTGGTACAGCGTTGCCTGTTGCCAATGGCGGAACTGGCTTAACCGCAGGAACTTCTGGTGGTGTTCTAGCCTACACCGCCTCTGGAACTTTGGCATCGTCAGGCGCATTGACTCAGTATGGTGTTGTTTACGGTGGCGGTGCTGGTGCGGCCCCTGTGGCTACGGCGGCGGGTACAACTGGGCAGATCCTGACGGCAACAACTGGCGGTG
>Ga0208975_1001083_pt1 | contig 11974 bp, 16 predicted proteins | sample GreLakmeER78MSRF_FD_187700 | JGI IMG/M metagenome (GOLD analysis project Ga0208975, IMG submission 187700) | Freshwater lentic microbial communities from great Laurentian Lakes, MI, USA - Great Lakes metaG ER78MSRF (SPAdes) | ecosystem: Environmental > Aquatic > Freshwater > Lake | place: Great... | reverse complement strand
ACCTAGCTGCGTACGTGGCGATCCAGTCGTACACCGGCTTTCCTTTGATGAGCCAGCCCGATCTCTCCATCACCGCGAAGAAGTTTCCGTCATAATCAGGATTCGGCTCTATGCCGTGATGTTCAAGAGTCTCATACATGGCTTCCTCCGAAGTCGGATACGGACGCAATGGCTTTTTTTCTCCGAAAAACGACTGGTGCTTTGCAAAAGCACCCTTTTCTTTCTTTGAAGTCTCAGAAGAAGTCTCAGAGGAAGTCTTAGGTATTGTTCCGTCCTTTTGGTTCGATGGTCGCGCCTTTTGGTTCTCTCGTCGGTCCTTTTTGCCACATGTCCTTTGGGAGAGCCATTTGTTCACCGCTTCAGGGTAGAAAAGAAAGTGCCGCGTGTTGTCGAACTTGTAGCGGCTGTTTGGGTTACGATGCACAGAGATAAACCCCATCTCGGTGAGCCTCAAAATCGCTTCGCGGATGCTCCGTTTATTGTAGAGCGCCATGATGCCGGAGTGCAGTTCCTCGGCAGTGTGGAACTGGTAAAGGCTCGCGTCTTGGGTTCCGTTGTCGCCGTGACTCACCGCAACCGCGTTGGCTTGCCGCGCCTTCTCCCGCATTCCGAGCTTTACGTCATGCCAATACTCGAAAAAAGACAGCAGGGCGGCGGCGCAAGTGGTTCCGGTCGCCTCGATTTGCCACTGTCGAATGATCAGCAGGGATTCGCTTGCGGGATGTTGGATGCAGGATGATTTCATGGATAAAAGTCGCCCCGCTTGCGTTCCTCCCGGCTCGAATGAGCACGGCACAAGCGGGGCGTAGAAAAGTTGATTCACCGGAGGAAACCGGCGCGTCACCGCAATGGCGACGCACGGACTTTGGCGAATTTCCAAGAAATCACAAGAACTTTTTTCGCTTTCTTCGTGACTTTTCACGCTTTTCACGTAAAAAGTCCCCCTCATGCCGCCGCCACAACAGCAATTCCCCGTGCCGAACAAGTTGTTCTTGGCGGCGTATCCGACTCCGAACAACAGCGACTTCTACCTCTACAGGCACGAGGACACGCGGAACATCGGCTACGTCTCCCCGATTTACGGTGATCCTGTTCCAGAGGCGGACAGGGTGAAGTATCCGAACCACTTTTGCACGAAAATCGTCCCCAACGCGCAGGCGGGCGACGGATGGGTGACGGTGATCTACGCCAGCAAGCTCGCACCGCAGGACGACGACAACTACGACATCGATTACCCGGAGGGCGTAAACGCCTTCCCGACGATCACGCGCACCTACATCTACCTCCGCAGCGAATACGCCGAGAGCGGCCCGCTGGCGGTCGGCACGGCTGATCCCGGCTTGCTGCCAGACGGCACAGCGCAGTTCCCTGACGCCATTTTGAGCGAAGCTGAGAAGATGGTCGAGGGCACAGGCGACCCGCTCATTGACAGCCTGTTCGTCAAGGTGACTCGCAAATTCCAGCACATCCCGAACCTCAGTGACACGGAAGACCTCGCCGCGGCGAAGACCTTCGGCTACAAGGTGGAGTATCCGTATGGCGACACAGGCTATCCCCGCGTCACTTGGACGATCCCTTGCACGTCGGAAACCCCCGCTGCATTTGGCTCGGCTTGCCCTATCGCCGGATACACGTCGCTCGAACTCATCGATCAGCAATACGTGAACGCGAAAGGAGTGGTGATCGGAGCGTCGCGGATTTACGAAAAGGTACCCGGCGTGGCGATCACCAGCTACGACATTGACGGGGAAACACTCACCGACGTTTCGATCACAAAGCAGCTCGTCGCAAACCCCGGCGCGGACTACCCGCAAGTGGCCGGATCGGAGATCGTCTATCGCGCGCTATCGGCTGCATACGGCCACAAAATCACCACCACGCTGCTGAACTTCGCTGGCATCTCCATCACGAAGAATAGCACGATTCAAATCCGCTATCCGTCCGTGGTGACAGGCTCCCCGACGCTAAGTTCATTAGAGGGCAATGACGGCGCGGTGGTCGTGGCTCTGAACTGGCCAATTATCGCGGGAGGCTCGCGGCAGGCCAACGCCACGACGACGTTCACCTACGCGGCTGCACCAAGCCAAGACTCGGCAAACGCCTACTTCACGCCAGAGTTGAAAGACTTGGTGTTCAGCGGCCTATTCTACAACGTCAACCTGCGCGGTGTGGCGGTGGTGGGGGATCAAGTCGGCCCTCCTAATTACATAAAGGTGCCGAACTTCAACACTGCCAGCAACAATCCGAAGTGGGGCTACTATGGAGTCGTCGGCCCGATATGGACAGGGACGAGCGGCGCGAGCGCGTTCCTGTCCGCGGTGTCCGGTATCGTGTTTTCCTGCGACATCCAGAACTGGAAATACAACCTGCGTCGAAAAGCCCTCACAACCGTCACCGGATAATGCCTGAATCGCCTGACATCCCAGAGAACATCACCGCGAGAATCAGATCCGTGATGCCGCATTCGCTGCCTTCGCAGGAGCAACCGCTGCCGGGGCAACAGGCAGATCCCGACCGGAACGAGCCGATGCCGTATCAGCGCCCCGAGGGGCTGCTGCCTGTGAATGGCGAGCGCGAGTTTGATATTTCCGTGCTCGACCATGCCGGCCCGACCGTGAAGGTGATGAGCGGGACGTGGATGAACATCCGGCCGACCGGCGCAACCTACGACGGCACCCGAGACGCGTACCACGCGCTAACGGTCGCGGACGGGGATAAGATTTACCTCGCGCTCGACTATCACATGCTCAGTTCCCTCGGCACACTGACCGTGCTTGCTGGAGCAGCGGTTCCAAACAATGTGCCTGGGGATGGATTGTTTTACCGCCAACTCGGCACCGTGAGCATTGCCGGCGGGCTCATTTCGATTTCCCAAACTCTATGGGGGCCGCTTGAGTATTCTGGCCGATGGGAGCATTTGCGCGAGTTCGACGTGTCCGCGCTTGGCGAGATTGTCCCGTATGTGCGGATAATGGCAGGCACATGGATGGGGATCAGGGGGACCGGCGGCACCTATGCTCCGGGACGCACCGAGTATTTCACCGCTGCTGTGGCGAACGGCAACACCGTGTACGTGAAGCTCAACAAATACGCAGCAACTCCAACGCTGACGTATCACGCAGGCACAATGCCAGCGGACGCCCCGGAACAGGGCTTGTTCTACACGGCGCTTGCGACCATCAGCATTGTCGCTGGCCGCATTACCGTGACGCAGACTCGTTGGGGACCACTGGAATATCTGCCCGGCGAACATCGCGAGTTTCACATCGAGCCATCGAGTGCTTACTACGTCAAGATTTACAACGGCACACTGTTCGGAAGTATGCCCGCTGGATTCTCGGTGAATGACAGCCCGATTTTCACGCTGTCCGTCGCGAACAACGATAAAATCTACGCCAAGGTTACGTGGGATAGGCGCGTGAAGGCAAACGGTGATATTGTCAGCACGATCTCAGGCCGCACCATCGCAGCAGCGGCGGCGGTGCCAGCAGACGACAACCTCACGGCGACGCGCCACTACCAGCTCGCCACCGTCACGCTCGGAGCGGGAAACATCCCCGTCGTCAGCCAGACCCGGTGGGGGCCGATTGACGACTTGCCGGGGACGGCGTACGGCAACTACTACACGAACAGCGGCACGACCGCTCAAGCGGACTACTGGGATCTAACGTTGACCGGCAAAGGGAAACAGGCAGACGGCACCACCAACATCGCGCCGAGCTACGACTCCATTCAGCTTACAGGCGGGGCGTTTATGCGCGCTGAGAAAAGCGGCACGAACTTGCTTTTATTTTCCAGAGACGGAACGCTAAATTCCCAAGGCCAGTTTACGTACGCGTCCGCGGAACTCAAGGTCTTCGACGAGCCTGTTGTTTGCGCAGTCACTGTTGACGTGCTTGTGGGGCTGCGGCTGAACGGCACTGAGTTGCAGGGGCAGTACAGAACGATCACGGTGAACGCTGTGGCAACCCCTTCCCCTGATTGGGTGAAGCTGATCGACCTGACGACTTCTGGCACCACGATAGATGTCTCGTAGGTGATTCCGCCCGCCCGTAGGCGCGCATCGCAGTCAGCTCGGCGTGTAGGTGATCCGCTTCGCAGCCGCGAACGAGTTTTTCCAAACCGGCAGACGCTCCGGCACGATGGAAAGCTGCTCCTTTTGCGATGCGCCTTTCAGGTATTGCAGCGTTTTCCAAGTGTCGTCGTCGATCTCCTTTCCGATCAACCCGGTCAGCCATCCCTTTTGCGCCCTCGTCACCCCCAAAAGAGTCAGTTGCGCGGAGTTGAAGCCGATCCCGTTTTTCCCGATGGAGTGAAGGTTTTCGCGTGTCAGGATCATGTAGTCCATTTCCACTCACCACGGACTGTCGGCAAGCGAAATGTCGTTGACGGGACGCTCCGAACCGCGAAACGTCACGCCATGAACTCCCTGACGCGCTTCATCGCCGAGAACAACCTCGACGGCAACGCCGTGCTATCATGGCTGCAAACCGCCATCCCGAACCAGCCTGTGTCGGACATCTGCCAAACCCCCGCCGACGTGTGCGAAAGCGACGCCGTTCGCGCTGCGGCTGTGATGATGGAGCATCGCAGGCGGAGGAAGCCGTGAGACGTTCACCTCTACGCCGTGTCAGCGCCAAGCAGTCCGCCCGGCTCCGCATCTACGCCAAGCTGCGAGTCGAATACCTGAGTGACCACCCCGCCTGCCAGTGGCCGCAATGCCCGTGCCTCGCGACGGAGATTCACCACCGGGAAGGCCGATTCAAGAACCTGAACGTCGTGTCCACATGGAGCGGGCTGTGCCACGCCCACCACGCCGAGGTTCACCGCCACCCCGCACAGGCGCGGGCGATGGGGCTGCTCAAATGAGTTGATAGGGAGAGCTGGGTCGGTATGGTCGCGGTGCCGTGTGAAAGCGGCGGCTGCGTTGAAACAGTCAACCCAAGACAACTTTGCCCGCCTCGTGCCGCAGTCATTCGACTCGGTTTCAACCACGGGGCGGGCTACCCTTGCCAAAACATGAGCGCAACCAACCGCGGAGCGATCCGCCGAGAATCAGACTTCTACGCCACGCCGCTGTCGGCCTTCACTCCGCTACTGCCGTATCTGGACAAGACAGCGCGTCACTGGGAACCAGCCTGCGGTGACGGACGCCTCGTTGACTCAATGAGGCAGCACGACATCGAGTGCGATGGAACCGACCTGAACAGCGGACAAAACTTCTTCGAATCCACCAGACAGGTTCCCGCCATCATCACGAACCCGCCTTACAGCCTCGCCTTCGAGTTCTGCGTCAAAGCCGTCACGCTCGCGCCCGAGGTCTGGATGCTACTCCGGCTGAACTTCCTCGCCAGCCAAAAACGGCGAACATGGTTCATCGGAAACGAGCCGTCCGCCCTGTTCGTGCTCAGTCACCGCCCGTGCTTTACCGACAACGGCAAAACCGATGCGACAGATTATGGGTGGTATTTTTGGGGCACCCGACACAAGGGCATCATCCACCTTTGAACCGATGAAGCTTCAACCCGAACTCCTGCTGGTCGAGCCGATCCCGCTCATCCCGCTCCGCATCCTCCTGTTTCTCTTTTCCGTCTCATCCGGCGGCGGTGAATGCACGCCCGGCAACGCAGCCATCATGCGCGCTGTCGGGATCAGCAAGAACACCCTCACCAAATGGACGCGATGGCTCAAGAAGCGGGGCTGGATATTCCGAGTCGCCAGAACACAAACCGGAAACCAGCGCATCTACATCCGTGTTCCACACCGCCTCAGACCAGCAAAACCAGCCTCCGTTGTAGCCACAACCGAGGCTCAATTCAAGGTCGTTTAAGGCATTCCCGATTCCCAACAGGGGGGCGACATCGGGATTCCCAAGGGGATGGAGTAAACTGGGACATCGGGAATCACTCTCAACAGGTTCAAACGCCCCTTGGCTCAAAGGAAATCCCTCGCGCGGATTCTTCCTCACTTTGTACGGTTCTTCCGTGGTCTGGTCGGTGGCTGCGCGGTTTGGTGCTTGAGCCGTACCAGCCAGCAATGTTCCACAGCGCGCGTACGGTGCATCACCATCAGCGCGTAAAGTGGAACCACGGTTCCGAAACAGCAGCCCCACCAGCGCCTCACCAGCCCACGTACGCACCCGATACACCCAAATACAGCCAAAGGGCACGCCACGAGGCTGCCATGAAGCGGTACGGCCATGTACGGCCATGTACGGGCACGGAGGGCAAGGATGGCGCGGTACGGCCTTGGAGCGGCCACGGAGATGCGCAGCTTTGGAGCGGCAAAGGCAAAGCCGAAAAGTCGCCAGAAATTTTTTGGAGGCGGGGTAGCTTATAGAACGCCATTACGCATTCGCCCCCACCTCCCCACCCTCCTCCCCTTCATCCGTGCCAGCCCAGCGCGTGCAGGGCGTACCGCCTGCCGTGCTGCCATATATGGTGCAGCTTGTTGAGACTGAGCACCACAAGACCAGCGCGGACGTGTTCCACAGCGTGCGGCGCAGCGGTTTGAACCTGTTGAAGTGCTTAACATCCTACAACAGCCAGCATGTAAAATGGATGTTCCACAGCGGAACGGGACGGAGTGGCGGTGGAGTGGCGGTGCCGACCTCGGCTGGGCCGGAATGGACGATTGCGGGATGTTCCACAGTTCCACGTGGAACGTTCCACAGTGCAGGCTAGATGTTCCACAGCATCCCATCTCGCGCTATCTGCCGCGCTGGGCAGTACTTGCGCAGGCAATGCGACACCGTTTCCCGTCCGGCTCATCGCGTGCACGGGTGTGATGCTGCTCGGTGCTGCACGGCGACGGTGCGTCCTGGTTGTCGGTGTGGCGCTGCTCGTGGCTGTCCAGGGCGCTGCCTGCGCGGTGCGTCCGTTGCTCCTGCTCGGCGCTTAGCGGGGCGTGTACGCGAAAAGCCCGGCGCGCTTGTGGGCGTGCCGGGCTTTGTGGGTGCGTGCGTGACTACGTGCGACTACTCCACGCGCCAAGCCCTCACGCCGCCGCTCTCCTTTTTCGTCGCGGTCTTCCAGTGCCGCACCTGCCGCGCCCAACTTACGAACGCGACGGCGGCGGGCCTGTCCGGGAACAGCACGGAGTCACCAGGCACCATCTCGCGCAGTTCCGACGTGATTCGTTTCGTGACTGTTTTGCGGGGCGGCGGTGGAATGTTTTTTGTGATCATAGGCCGCGTTAATAGAGCGCGGAGTTTCCCGTGTCAATCGGCAAAGTCTTTTTCTTTGTTGGCACGGTTTCCCGTTTAGCATTCGGCGTGCCAAGTGTGGCAGTAATCGTGTTTCGTGCTCAAATTATTCTTTTTCTTTTTTGTTGCGCGTCGCCCCGTGCTCTATATTCTCCCCCTTGTTCAGCAGTGCATTCCGCGCCGCTGGCGAAACAAAAAAATCCAACTCACCCGACAAATGAAAAACACTGACGCAGTCCACACTATCACCCGCGAGCATCGCGGACACACGATCACGGTCAACTGGTTCGCCGACTACGATCACGGCACCCCTTGGGAAAACGAAGACGGCCACGGCCCCGTTACTAAATGGGAGCGCCGCGACAAGCGCCCCGGCGAGCGAGTGCTTTCTTCCGATAGGAACGCGAAGCGTTTTTATGACTTCGCGGAGGCGGTGAAGATCGCCCGCCGCGATGGCTGGGGCGCCGAACCCAACGCCAGCGGCACCGCCGGCGAACGTGCCGCGCGCGCAGTTGAAGCGGATTTCGCGCGCCTGCAAGATTGGTGTGAAGATCGTTGGTATTATGTCGGCTTCACTTGCGAGATCGAAGGGTTCGACGCCTATCACGATTCGTGCTGGGGCATCGAATCGGATTTCATGGACGGACCGACCGCCGAGGCGATCAGCGCCGCCGTCGCATTCCTCGATCTGGAGATCGTGGAGGCGCAGGACGCCGCGTGCCGCGACTTGATCACCGCATAGCCCGTTCCCGTCGCTCTCCGGCACCGAGGCCGGCGAGCGAGGGGAGCGAGCCAATCCCGGCAGACTCCACAAACCTAAAAACACACAGCCACACAGCACACTAAAAATGAAAACACTGAACCGCAAAGACAACAAATACACCCGCACGATCCGCTTCTTCGACGGCATGGCGAATCTCGGATTTACCCGCGCCGAGGCGGACACGCTCCGCAAGGCACAAATGACGCTGCACCGCTGGAACGAGCTGGAGTGCGGAGACGGCAACGATCACGCATCGTGGAGCATCGAGCGCGACGAGGTAACCGGCAAGCCCTACATGGTGACGCATCCCCGCAGCGGCCCTTCCCGCCGGCATCGCATCGCGGATCGCGAGGCGGGCGCACACAAGCGGATCGCCGCGGTCCTCGCGACGCATGGAACCCTCTGGAGCTATCACCAGACCGACCCGCGCGGATGCGCGCTCTATGTGGGCCGCGTCGCGGATCTCATCGAGCACGGCACCGGCAAGCAGGCGGACCTTGCATCATGCTACAACCGCGGGATCGCCGTTGTCGTCGGCTAACCTTCACCACTCCAACCCATGAAAAAGCTAAATCAAGCCCAACTCCGATCCGCCTTCTGGCGTGCATTCCCGCAATTCCAGCGCCGCCGCAATGCGACACAGAACGACTACAAGACAGACATCCGCGTGACGTGGGGCGACTTCATCGAGGCCGCGCGCAGCAACGGCGAAATCACCGACCGCGTAGCAGAAAGCGCCACGCTCTGACCGACCCTGCACACCCCGCCCCTTGCCACGCGCAGGGGGCGGACGTGCGGGGCCGATTCCCGGCACCGCTGAACCAAACAACCCGAAAACCCATGAAAACACAGACGAAAATTGACGACTTGAAGAAACACATCGCCGCCGACGCAGCACGTCACAGGGCGGACATCGATCTCCGCGGCCTCACAGCGGCCCTTCCTGCACAGGGGGCGGAATGCTGCCACGCATTGCTGGATCGCTACATGGCGAGCAACAACGCAGCCGCCGACGCAGCCGTGCCGCTCGCCAAGCTGCCAACGGCTCGCCGCGATCTCGCCGCTGCCACCGCAAAGGCCGCGCTGGAGCTTGGCCGCAGGGCCGCGCTTTCCGGCGAGTCTTACAGCGGGGAAACAGACTTCCGGGCAACGTGGGCCGATTCCGCGAACCCCTCCGCCGGCACCTGCACCGACAAGGGGGCGCAATACTCCCGCAAATGCACCTACCGGAAAATCGACGCGGATCACGTCGTCCGCGTCGCGCCGGAATGGTCGCCGCTACTCGTGGAACGCGAGGAACTGCGCACGCTCTCCGACCGTGACGGCCTGCCCCTCATCGGCATCCACGAAGACGGGCCATGCGCTTGGGTGCGGCGCAAAGGTAAGACCATCACTTCCGAGATCGGTTGGATCGCCTACTTTGGCTCGATCTGCTACCACTCCACGATCTCACAATCGGACGCAGACAAGGGACTCGCTCGCAAGCTCGCCGCCGCTCGTCGCGAGTGGAGTGACGAACAGATCAGACAGCTTGATCGCGTGAAATCGGCGAAAGAGGAACGCCGCGCCCGCCTCGTCGCCAGGCTTTGCGGTTCCATCGTCGCCACGGTCGCCGACGCCCGCGCACTGGGCTTTTGCCCTCCCGGAATCGAGCAATTCCAGCAGCAGCACGGGATCGGCTCATCCGCCCCGCTCCCGTCACTCATCCGCACGGGCAACCCATCCGCTATCCGACTCGCGCTCGCCATCGCGCGCCGAGTGAACCGCCGCCCCGAAGCGGTCGCCGCGTAGTCTCGCCACAGCGCGCCCGGAATGCCACCGGACGCGCTAGGCGCAATTCCGCGCAACCCACAACCCGACAAACCATGAAATCCCACGATCTGAACGCATTAACCATCACCCTCGCGCAGCGCAACGGCACCACATTTGCCGAAGCCCGCCGCGAACTGTCCCGCCGAGGCGCATTCGTGCGCACGACGAACCGCCGCCGCCGCGAGATTGACCGCATCCGCGCCGAGCAAGCCCGCGCAACGGCGGACAGGATCAGCCCCTAGCACAGCAACCCACAACCCGACAAACCATGAAAAACATCACACTGATCACCGCCAAGAATGGCCTTTCGTTCGAGCTTGTCCCCAAGCCCGTCCACTACGCCGATCTCGGCCCTCAAATTGCCGTCATTGACGGCGATTTCCGTGTCGCCTCTTACTGCCTTTCAACCTTTCGCGAGAATGTCGCGAAAAAACAGGGCGTGTGCATCACGGCTGGCAAATTCGTGAAATATCGGGCCATCGAGTCCGGCACGCTCGCCGAGTTGGTCGCGGAAGCCGATGCCCTGCTTTCCGGTACACCGCCGCCGCCCACGTCACAGGGCACGCCCGGACCTTGGACCGTCACGGAAAACCGCAATCTTCCGCATCGCCCGCTTGAGGTATTAGGCCGCGCCGGCTGCTGCTGCGTGGCGTCTGGTCTTGGTGACGGCCCAGAAGCCGCCGCCAACGCCGCGCTCATCGCCGCCGCGCCGGAACTGCTCGCCGCGCTGGAGCGACTGGCAAACGCCGTCGATGCCCATTGCCGCACCATCACCACCGCAGCACTCATTGAGCTGGACGACGCGACGATCAACGCCCGCGCTACCATCGCCAAAGCGACTGGAGGTGCCAAGTGAGCGCCGCAACCGCAAAGCCCCGCGAGCCAATGATCCCCTATTGCACTTCCGATATGGAGTGGGAAGCCTGCAAGCGTCTCGCCGCTGAATTATGGGCATCGGGCCGGTACAGCGCCGTTACGACACGCCGCCGCGAGCCTGAAGGCACTAAGCAATTCGGCAGAATCTACGTGCGGAGGGTGCAGCCATGAAGCCCGCAACAACTAAGGCCCACATCCTACGCGCAAAGCTGTCCGAGCTTGTCGCCCGCGGAGTGGACGGGGAGAAAGACAGCGCCGCCCGCAAGCTGGCGAGGCTGGAGGCCGCATTCGACTTCGCCGCTGCAAACCCGGACGGGGGCGATCTGTTCGTGGACACGCCCGGAGCATCTAGCGTTCGCCGCGGACAGTACGCGAGGCCACTGGACGAGGTTTTCACGGACTCGGAGATCGCCGTGTTCGTGAAATTCGCCATCCTCGCAGCGTATCGAATTGACGGCACGATCCGCGACAATCGGAACGGCACGTTCACGGTGAGCGTCGAGGCGGAGATCCAAAGCATGAAGACCCTCAACTTCATCGGGAAAACGCTCCACGACGCCTTCCGCGCCTTGCTCGCGGCGTTCCTCAAGTTGCCAGGCGCAAGCGAGCGGGATTCCCGGATGTTCATCCGCGCCGTGTACGATGGAGCCTTGAACGACGAGAAGAAGCCCGGCGAGAAACTGCCGGAGCGGTCGCCGACGAAAGCAGCCAAGGGGCGGAAACGCTCGCTTGTGAGTAACGGGATCGCCCTCCATCCGTACCAAATCGGCGTTGAAATGGGGCGCAAGGTCCGCTTATGCGTCCCGGTCGAATCCATCGCCGGCGAACTGGCGGAGGCCGAGCGGATCGCGCGGCTGAACTAGGACGAAACGGGCGCGCAGCCCGTCGCCGGTAATGCCCGGCCTGAAGAGTCCACGAAACAACCAAACAACCCGACAAAATGAACGAAATCCCGATCAAGTCCATCACCATTGCCCCCGGCTCCACCATTCACAAGACGATCCTCAACACCGGCCAGCCCGGATTCGGCATCGCAACCGTCGTAACACTGGTGGACGGTCGAGAAGTCGCTTCCTTTGAATCATCTAGGCGAAAGCGCGATCTTATGGCATGGGTCACGTCACAGGGCGAGAAGGCGAAAGCCGGAAACATGAAAGCCCTGTTCGACGGGGATCTGTACTACGGCACATCTACCGCCTATCGCATCGGCCCCGTCGCAGCCTGAACCACTCCGAGCCATGAAATCACTCGTAAAACTGCAAGCCCTGCAAATGATGGCGAACTCCGCAAACAGCGGGATCACCGTCCACTCATTCCAG
>Ga0208975_1001082_pt1 | contig 11983 bp, 7 predicted proteins | sample GreLakmeER78MSRF_FD_187700 | JGI IMG/M metagenome (GOLD analysis project Ga0208975, IMG submission 187700) | Freshwater lentic microbial communities from great Laurentian Lakes, MI, USA - Great Lakes metaG ER78MSRF (SPAdes) | ecosystem: Environmental > Aquatic > Freshwater > Lake | place: Great... | reverse complement strand
TTGTGTTTCTTTCCGTAGGCAGAATTCGGAATACAAAGTGATACGAATCATCAAGAAGTAATGTTTTTACAGTTTTACCTGTAGCGTCTTTGAGGAATATTTTACCTAAAGCTAATAATCCCGGATCAGTAATACCTTCTACTGAAACAAGAAACGATTGATCAGCAGGAAGATTTATAAAAATAAATTGCCCTTTATCGTCAGTTTTAACAGTTTGCATTACGTTACCATTCTCATCTAAAATATTAATTATTGTATTCGCAAGTGCTGTTGCTAATTTGTCAGCACCAACCAAAGTACCTTTCATGTCAAGTCGCAAATCCATATCTTTCACTGTCATTGCAGTAATAACAGATTTATCCTCTTTAATAATTTTGAATTCATAGCGACCTTTTGCATTAGGTTTGGAAGACATCAATTCATTTCCGCTCTTGTCAGTAATTAAAATTTTAGATGTAGCCATAAGCCGAGGTTCTATTCCCTCGCTTATGGCTACGATGTAGGATTTATCAGGAGGAATTTGCGTAAAGATAAATGCTCCAAATGCGTTGGTTGTAGTAGTTTGTACAACATTTCCATCTGCATCTCTCAATTCTACTTTAGTATTGGCAATTGGTTGTGGTGGTGAAAAATCAGAAATAAGATTACCAGCCACTGTGATGTAATCATCATCTGACAATAATTGAGGGGGCTGTAGTGAGTCAATAGGTATATTCATAAAAGTATATCGACCACCAACTTCATTCAATACCGTTACGCGTACTAATTTATCTTTTTCATCCATCATGTAATATTTCTTGCGACACGAAATATTGGAATCTTTTTCATCTAAGCGAATCAGGTAACTTTGACCCACTAAAAGATTTTCAAAAATAAAATTCCCATTACCATCTGTAGTAGTTTTGCTTAACGATCTCCCTTCCTTTGACAATAACTCTATTTTTGTATTTGCTAAAATTTCCTCCGCTTTTGTACTGGTTAAAATCTTGCCTTTAAATCGAATAAATTTGCTAATAACCTTAAAACAATAAACATCATCATCACCCTTTCCTCCTACTCTGTTAGATGTAAAATAACCTCGACTTCCATCGGCATTAAAAATAATTCCAAAATCATCCGTAACTCCATTTAAAGGCGCACCTTGATTCACAACATTTCTCCACTTCCCATCGGTATCTTTTAGGGTAGAAAAAATATCTAGCCCCCCCATTCCTACTAGTCCATCAGAAGAATAAAAAAGTATTCCATCGTTTCGCAAGTAAGGAAAAACTTCATCGGCAGTAGTATTTACTTCGGGTCCTAAATTTTCTGGTTTAGACCAAGCGTCACCCTCCCGCTTACACACCCAAATATCCATACCACCCATACTACCGTCCCCTATCCTATCTGATGCAAAAAACAACAAATTTCCATCATTAGATAATGCCGGATGTGCGCAAGAATAAGCATTACTATTATACTGAAATGCTGATGGTGTGGACCAATGGCGGTCAATGTAATTACTGAAATAAATTTTTGAACGATTAACAAATTTTTTCGACTTCAACATTTTTTTTAATTCTACCTGATTAAACGCAATAAATTTCCCGTTTGCTGTTGCCGAAATTGGACCAGTATGAAATTCTTTATTTATGACAGAAGAAAATTTAGATGCTTTACTGTAGAAAATAGAATCCTCTTTTTCGAAGGATGTTTTTGCGTAATAAATAGAAAAAAATGCACGTCCTGAAACAGCTGAATTTTCATCATTAAGGAGATCTTTTTCACCCCTATCAGAAATAAATAATAATCCATTTTGAAAATAAAGAGGTAAAAGGTCTGCGCTAGGTGTATTCAATGAAGGACTATTCCATACAGCATACAATGGAACTTGGCTCTGTGAATTCATTACATAATCAATACTACGAACTTGAAGTTCTGCGGTTTGAGAATTTGTATTTTTAGAAATATAATTTTGCAATTGATTTTTCGCCTCATCTATTTTGCCATTATTTCTCAATGCAATTCCGTAATTAAAATAAACGATTGATTTACAATTGGGATTAGCTGCAATTGTTTTTGAATACCATTCCTCTGCTTTCTTATAATTTTTTGTAATGCGATAACAATTAGCAAGATTTTCCATTACAGTAGAATCACTTTTATTTTTTAGGATTCTCTCATAGGCAGGAATGGCTTTTGCAAACTCGCCTTCATTAAAATACTTATCCCCTCGCTGCAGCTGAGCAGAAACAGGGCAACATATTAAAAGTATTAATACTAGAAAAAAGTATTTTTTTATATTAACCATTGCTAATAACAAGCCATTAAAAGAAACGAGGTGAAAGAACTTTGGATTGAAAAATATTCAAGTCAAAGGCAAGTACTATTTCATGCGTGCCAGAGTTATAAGTAGCAATACGAGTTCCACTCATATCAAATGAATAACCCAGCTTAAGGTGATTGGTAATACTGTATTGTACCAACGCAACAAGGCATTTATTGGATCGTATTGTCAATCCAACCCAAAGCACATCCCTCAATTTAAAGTTTAAATTTAAATCAACATTATTGCCTAAATTATTTCCTGAATTACGAAACATGATAGAAGGACTGAAAACAACATTATCTGCTATTTGAAATGCCCTTCCTACTGTTATGTAAGAATGCCTACTCATTATTGCAGTGAACATTAAAGAATCTTGCGTTACCGAATAAACTTCCTGATTCAAATGCGTAAATGATATGCCCGTATAAAATTTCTTAGAATTATAATAAATGCCAAATTTAAAATCCGGCTTAGTAATTTTAACAATACCAAGTTGGTTGTAACTGTCAGCGCCATCTTTATAAGTAACCTCGTCCCAATTCACATTGAATGACATGAGGCCTGCGCCTAATCCAAAAGCTAATTTCCCCTTTCCAAGTGGAATGCGGTAAGCATAATCTACCATTGCACCAGTTGTAGTTTTCGGACCAATTTTATCATTAAATACTTCAAAACCGATTCCTACTTTTCCTTTTTTAGATGGCATATTTACAGCAAAAGCCATTGTTGAAGGTGCTCCTTCAAAACCAATCCATTGCTTTCTGTATGCAAGTGCCCCATTAACAACACCACGACTTCCCGCATAGGCAGGATTAACATAAAGTGGGTTAAACATGTATTGAGAAAATTGTGGATCTTGCTGTGCAAATAAATCTGTCACTTTTAATGTGGCAAAAACAGAAAGAAGAAACAATACAACTATTTTCATTTTCATTTTAATTACAAAAAATTATTAATGTGAAAGTTCAACCCAACTTTCCATATGACCACCTTTTACTTCTATAACATAAAAATAGGTCCCGTCAGTAAGCGCTTTTCCATTTTGATCGTTACCATTCCAAACAACATCTCTATTATTATAATTATTCCCTTTCCAAACTAAACTTCCCCAACGATTATAAATTAAAACAGTATTGGGCTGGTATAAATCAATAAAATCAATAATCCAAAGATCGTTATGACCATCATTATTGGGCGTCAATCCTGAATAAGCTTTAAGGCCGCAAATTCCAGTTCCATCCAAAATTGAGAAAGTTTGATTTATTATTAATCCTCCCGCGTCAATTACAGTTACATTATAAGTTCCAGGAGATAAACTATCAATTGTATTATTTGTAATTGAATCATTCAGATTACTTGACCAAACAAATGTATATGGGCCAACACCACCCATTGGAGTCACATTTGCAAAGCCATCATTCGATCCAGCACAACTAGCATTAGTATAAATTATACTGGCATTTAAAGTAAGTGTGCTATTACCAGAAGGCTGCTGAAAGCCCTGTGTAAGTATGAAATTACCATTTGAAAATGTGCTGACCATTGGTTCTCCCGTTGAAGCGGAAATCATCATTCCACCAGCAATTGAAAAATTACCGGTAGAACCAACAAGCACAGGAGTAATTGACCCTACAGTTACCTGAGCGGCAACAGGGCATGAAACAACCATTGCTGTTACTGCCACCAAGAAAAAAATATGTTTAAGATAATAATTTAACATAATTGATACCTTAATTTTTATAGAGCAAGCACCCGGAAAAATGACTGTCGTATGGAGCAATCGACATCCCATTTGTGGAAATAATATTAACTTCAACCCAATAAGGTCCTGGTGAAATAGCGGAATTTATAATGGTGCTTAATTGCAAAACACCACTACCAGTAGGAGGACTAGTGTTAATTTCTCTCGCAGCAAATCCACCTGCTGTTCTGATTGTAATTGTTATTGGAGTATTAGCCGGAGCGTTAAAATATGAAACATGTGCATTTAATTGATAAGTACCTGGTACAGGTGGGGTAAAAGAATAATTGGCAGTATTGTAACCCAGTCCATGATTAAACCAATTAATTCCTTGACCAAAAGCGACGGTTGTTATAACATTGGCAGAAATAACTTGGGGGTTTGGACTTGGATTTGTTCCTGCGTGGAACGCAACTTTATCAAAAGATACCCAAGTGCCCAAACCATTCGCATCTGAGACTAATAATTTACCTGCACCTGGATTTCCACCTGTAATTTTTATTTGACCTGCTATTTCTAATTTTGCAGTAGGTATGCTTGTCCCTATACCAACATTTGCATTATCTCCCAAAACCAAACTGTTACTTGCCCCTACTACAGCATTATTACCAATTGCAGTTGCATTAGTGAGCGCCCCGCTAGAAACCCCTGCGCCATTTCCGATAGCAGTATTGTTACTACCTGTAGTGTTTGTTAGAAGTGCATTCTTTCCTACAGCAGTATTGTTACTACCTGTAGTGTTTGATTGAAGTGCGGTTACTCCAACAGAAGTATTGTCAGCACCTGTGGTATTAAAAAGTAGAGACCAATCCCCAAAGCTTGTATTATGTATTCCTGTAGTTACATTACCTGCTTGATAACCAAAAAATGTATTCCATGTAGGAATGTCTATTCTTCCTGCTTTTTGGTTATTCACTCTAAAGTTAAGTGGGACATAATCCGCTGTACCAATAAAATTGACGCCATCAACTGTACCTGTAGTTCCAGTTAAACCCCATGCACTGAGTGATCCAGGTGTACCAGTTGCTCCTGTTACTCCTGTTGCTCCTGTTACTCCTTGAAGACCTGTTATTCCAGTAGCACCTGTTACACCTTGAATACCAGTAACACCAGTCAAGCCAGTAGCGCCAGTTAAACCTTGAACACCAGTAACACCAGTCGCACCTGTTACTCCTTGAATACCAGTAGCGCCAGACAAGCCCGTAGCACCGATTAAACCTTGAAGACCTGTTATTCCAGTAGCACCTGTTATACCTTGAATACCTGTTGCGCCAGTTAAACCCGTTAAACCCGTCGCACCTGTAGCACCATTTAATCCGTTTATTCCAGCTGGGCCAGTTGGACCTGCAACTGTAGAAGCCGCACCTGTTGGTCCAATTAAACCTGTTGCACCATTTAATCCGTTAATTCCGGCAGGACCAGTTGGTCCTGCAACTGTAGAAACTGGCCCTGTTGCACCAATAGCACCAGTTGGTCCTTGTAAACCGGTTGGACCATTGGCAGAATTTTGTGCAAACAAAGCGTAAGGGACTGATAATAACTGAGTAGTTCCCATATTGGTAAATCCAGTACCACCATCAATTTCAACTTTCAAAAAATATGATCCTGTGCCCCATGAAATGGTATTGAAAGCCGAAGGGGAAATTTGTGTTCCCTGCCCAATAACTACATTAAACAAACCAAATGCATTGGTAGTTACAGCATGCGATTCTTCATAAACCTGAATAGTAGCATTTAAATCAGAATAAATTCCTAGACGGACAACTAAGGGTGTAAGCTGTAATTCTAATCCTGTAGTTCCACGAGCAACCGCCTGGTAATTTATACCTTGAGGCGCTTGTGCAGCAACAAAACCAAAATCTACCAAGAGGATAGCAATCAATAAAATTACTTTTTTCATTTGTCTATGGAATTATAGTATTTCAAAAAAATCATTAAAGATTGATTCTACAAATATTTCAAAAAACAAGAAGAACCCTTCATTTATTTTTTGAATTTTCTAACAAGTAGAATTTACTAACAAAAGTAAAAAACCATCGTGAATAAACAACAAGATAGAGAAAAAACAATTTCAGGCAGAGCGATGATGGAAATTAATCAATATTGGAGTCGCCCCTATGAATCTTCAAACACTTCTTGGTAGCAAAACCAAAGTTAAATTGTTTCAAAGCCCCGTAGGGTGGAGATATTTTAAAACCATTTTAATAACATCTAATTCAGTATAAACTCTATTGTAAAAATATATTATTATTACTACGAACCAATCATGGTACATGTGATAATAAAACAAGAATCTAAATGATTAGTTTACCCTAAAGCCAATGACAAGAATATCATCAACTTGTTCTAAATCGCCTTTCCAGCTTTCAAGCGAAGAATCTAATTTTAAATATTGTTCAAAAAGAGGCAATGGATGAATGGTGTTAAGAAAAGTTCTGAATTTTTCAACCATGAATTTTTTTCCTTTAGGTCCGCCAAACTGATCGGCATACCCATCTGTATATAAATAAATAGTATCTCCTTTTTCTAGGGCGATACGGTGGTTCGTAAAATGCTTCGAATTTCCTTCTACAAAACCGATTGGAATTTTATCCGCTTTATATTCTTTCAAAACTGAATTACGATAATGATAGAGTGAATTATTTGCACCTGCCATATCCATAATGTTTGTATCGGTATCCAAAATGCAAAGCGTCATATCCATACCATCACGAACAGCCGTTTCATCTGCATTCTGGTTAATCGTTTTCCCGGCCATTATGTTTAATTCATCGAGCAATTGTCCTGCATTTATTTCAGGATTTTCTTTTACAATTTGATTCAACATGTTATTGCCAACGATACTCATGAAAGCGCCAGGTACACCGTGACCTGTACAATCAACCGCAGCAAGATAAATCCGGTTTTTATTTTCAAACAACCAATAAAAATCACCCGAAACAATATCCTTTGGTTTAAATAAAATAAAAGATTCAGGAAGTATTCGCTTTACAAAACTTAATGGTGGAAGAATTGCATCCTGCAAGCGTTTAGCGTAACGAATACTATCGGTGATGTGTTTGTAAACAATTTCAAGCTTTTGATTCTGTAACTCAATTTCTTCTTTTTGACGCACCACCTGCTCCGTTCGTTCAACAACTTTAGCTTCCAACACTCGTTCATTTTCACGAAGTTCCCCTCTCATCTTTAAGAGTGCTTGGCCAAGAGTATCTTGTTCGGAGAGCAGTTGGTAGTACGATTCAAAGTTCCCTGACCCTACCTCACCTGCAAATTCAGTTGTCAACTTCATAGAATCAACCAAGCTATTCAGCGCAACTGACATTTCTCCAACCTCATCATTACTTTCTATTTTTTGCGCTTCTGGTAGAACGCCTCGCGCCATTGAAAGTAAAATATTCTTAAGAATTTTAATAGGTTTGGTAATCGTTCGTGCAGTTAGAAATGCAATTAAAAGTCCGCCAAGCGGTAGCACAATCAACAATAACATTACCGCCATTGATAACGTCTTGAAAGACGCCAACATTTCGTTCCGTTTTTCATGGGCTGCCTCGTTTTGAACACCAATTAAATTATTTAAATTATTTAATATCGTATTTATCTTAACCTTAATGACACCATCATTATCCAATACATCTGACTGACAAAGAAGGAAAATAGAAGCATCATTGTAGCTATCCACATCATCCAAATTAACCATCACTTCCCTATCCAAAACCCACAATCTGTCACAATCATTAAAAATAGAATCACAAAGCTGGCGATCTACTTGAGACCAACCTTTTGAAAGTGTATCAATAATCCTTCTTTGTGAAGGATAATCAAATTTTATCAAAAATTTCAATTTGGGTTTATCGCTACTGGAAGCAGGTGTATTAATCCAGTTATTTATTAAGGTATTGGATTGCAAAACCAGAACGTACATATCCTGCAAAGCAGAAACAGAAGGGTTATATAAATTTGTAATTTTATCATTGATTTCACGGCTTTTTCGAATGGTAATAAGTGTTAACGAAAATGCAAGTAGTACTAAGAAGATAAGTACACCAAATCCAAGAAGAATTTTACGACCAATTGTAAAACGAAAACCCATAAATCAGAATCTCTATTTTAAATTTTATTATTTCTCCTTCTGAAGGTCCTTAAGTATTGCGTCAAAAGCTTTTGACTTCGGAAAATCATTGAGACTATAAAATATTCCAGATAGCACAATCAATGTTTCTTCACGCTTAGGTTCCATTTCATAAGCTTTTTGTGCAAAAGGGAGGGATTCTTTAAAAATACTAACGGAATAATTTTGAACTTGCATTACGCTATCGAGGTTTAATTCGTAATCAATGTTATTCATTAAATGAACACCTTTATTCCAATACAATAAACCAAGATCGTAATTAGCTGTATAATTATTAGGATCCCAATTCAATATTTTCATATAGGTATCGCGCGTTAAATTAAAAAATTGAAGGTTTTTAATTTTATCGGAATTATACATCTCAACATAGATGGTTCCCAAAGCAAGATTAAATTCGATGTCTTTTTTCTTAATATCTAAAATGGAATCCAAAATAAGTGCTGCGTCACGATATTGCTCATAGCAAAGAATAGAAGTTAAATAATTCATTGAATCAAGTGTTAAAACAGCATCATTATAAAAGCGACCAGCTAAGTAACGAATAAGCTCTTTCGTCGTTTTAGTCCGAGCAATAACAGTATCAAACTTCAACGATTTTTTAAATGAATTCAACGATTTATCACGGAAGGGAGAATTGAAGTTTTCATTTTCATACTTTTTATAAAGTTCTTTATAAATAAATCCCTCCAAATACCAATTTTCAGGATCGAGATGCACATCAACATTTTGCATGTGTAGGTCAATCTCAATCTTTGCACTATCTACATTATTTTTCTGCATATAGTTCAACGCAGCATCATAATGAATGGTAGAACTTTGCGCATTCACAACCGGACTACAAATCAAAATTAGTAGTAGAAAAAACAGAAACCGAAGATTGTATAATTTATACTTTTCCATGGTATGTTAATTTGTTACTGGTATTGCTAAGGCCAATAAAGATGAACTTACTTTAAGATGATTTTTTTCTGCATTCGCTTGGTTCAATTCAAATTTTTGTCTGTTATCAACAATTACGAAATTTATTGTAGCTCCTTTTTTTGCAAAACCAATACTCTCCGTTACAACTAAAATCGATTTTCCTTTAGTGGTCTTGATAATGTCAACAAGCGGTGTTTCAACGTCAGGACTTACATAAAGGATATTAGCTTTACCTATTTCAGAAAGTTTGGTAACTATTCGAATTTCAATTTTTTGAGTGCCAACTGTTTTTGATAATGCCATTTTATTTAATTCTGCAATAACCTTAGAACTTTTACCAAAATAGGCAATTACAAAGCTCCCTGTTTTATAATCTGAAGGCCAATCGATGTAACGAGTGAAATTATAAATAAATACTGACTTAATCCGCACATTTGCATCCGCCTCAAAAGAGGTTTGAAAACCCAACAAAGCGGGGAAAATACATAAAAAACAATAAAATAATTTCCGCTTCATTTAATAATAATACCAAAATTAAGGTCAAACTCTTTGAATAAACTCCAAAATTAAAACCCCTTAAGTCCATAAAGTTAATAAATTTCAACAAAGTCAACAAATCTAAAAAAACCTCAATTTTTAATAATTGAAAATGCAACTAATATACCTATAGAACTCAATTGATAATCATAAATTAACATGTTGATTTTACTAAAGGCAAGGTCCTTTGGTTACAAAAAAAAACACAAAAAATATTAAAATAGGTTTAATTGTACTTATAAACCCTTAGCACTTGCTGACGTGAATCGAAGTGAAATTTCGAATCCACCACGAGTTTTACTTGCCGTTTTCAAATCGGATAAATTAACATCGTAGCTCATTCCAATACGATAACCAGAAAATTCATAACCAGTTGCCAGTACAATAGCATCTCCCAACCTGTAATATCCGCCTAAAATAAAAGCACCCACTTTTTTCCTTCCAGTATAAACTGAGGCATCTTGCATGACGTATTTAAATAACATACCGGCATTAATTTCATGACCTCCACCTTGAATCATAACAAGATAACTCGGCTCTAAAATCAGATTTTGATTTTGTAATCCTATAGCAGCGTTACCATGTGCAACAAACTTCATAGGTAAAATTTGATCGCTAGTACCATAAAAGCTATAAAAAGGTTGATTCAAATGCTGTAGAGAAAGTCCTAAATTAAAATTTAACCCATTATTAGAACTTATCGTTTTATGATCCTTACCATAAAAATAGGCAAGGCCAAGACCAAAATCTGAATAGGTGTAATTCCCAAAAGTTGTAGGCTCGAAAGTAGGTCGTGATGCGTCGAAAGTCATTCCGTCATATTGCTTGTCCCAATAAAGCTTATCATAATTCAAGCTTCGCTGTCCCATGCCACCATAAAGTCCGACAGAAACTAAATTGCGACTATTTACTGCAAGAATACCAGAGAGATGTAATGAACCGAAAGTGTTTCCCATTTGACCAACACCTGCTTTATCAGAAAAAATATTGATTCCTGCACCAAGGTGAGTCCCTTTATTTTTTTTAAGAAAGGCCATATCTGCGCTCACATTAAAAGTTCTGAATGGGCTACCACTTACACTTTTCCACTGGTCCTTAAAATTTATAATTCCACTAAAATTATGAATGAGTCCCGCCTCGGCTGGATTAAGTAACAAAGGTGTCTCAGTCAATTGTGAAAAATGAACATCCTGCCCAGACAAAAAATCTAAACCTAAAACACAAACTAAAGCTGCAATTAAATAAAGTTTTTTAGCCTTCATTTCATACTTATTTAACTAACGAAATTGTTCCTTGTTTTTTCACCGATGATCCATCCAAAAGCAAAGCACTCATAAAATAGGTAAATGTTGCTGATTCACAAGGTTCGCCACGCCAAATGCCATCCCATCCCTTTGCTTGATCATTGGAATAAAACACCTTTTCACCCCAACGATTGTAAATCTGAAAATCCATGTATTTTATACAATTACCTCGAACATAAAAAGTATCATTTGCATTATCACCATTTGGAGAAAATGCATTTGGAATAAATAATTCACCACATAAAATATCAACAAAAATAGTAACCGTGTCAGTTTCAAAACAACCAAATGCATCGGAAACTGTTACCGTATAGGTAGTGGTTACGGTTGGTGAAGCAACTGGATTTTGACAATTTGTGCAACTTAATGTGGAGGGTGGTGACCAAGAATAATTTACCCCACCTGTTCCGTTTAACACCGTGGTTTGACCAGCAATAATTGTAACAGCTATTCCCGCATCTGCATTGACTGTACTTGAATTACCAACGCTAACATTTGCTAAAGCTGTGCAACCATTCGCGTCCGTTACTGTAACAGAATAATTTCCAGAAGTTAAATTTGTAATTGAATCATTCGTCGATAAATTACTCCAGAGATAAGTATATCCTGGATTTCCACCACTAGCAGCAACACTCGCACTTCCATCTGCATTGATGCAATTTTCATTAACACTCACATTTGTAAGTAAAATAGCTGTTGGCTGTGTTAAAATTACTGATTGTGTTTCAATACAACCATCAATACTTGTGACAGTAACGGTATAAGAACCAGCACTCAATCCACTCGCAGTAGAAGCATTTCCACCAACAGGAGTCCAAGCATAAGTAAATGGAGGATTACCACCTGAAGCAAGTACTGTTGCTGTACCATCAGTACCATTATAACATGATACATTAGAGAATGATTGAATGACGAGAATTGGCAGCGGATTAACCGTTACCAAAATACTTTGCGAAGGCGTAGTGCATCCCAATGAATCAGTTACAGAAACAGTATAAGTGGTTGTAATTATTGGAACAACAAGATGTGGGCCTGCTCCTATT
>Ga0208975_1001080_pt1 | contig 11987 bp, 12 predicted proteins | sample GreLakmeER78MSRF_FD_187700 | JGI IMG/M metagenome (GOLD analysis project Ga0208975, IMG submission 187700) | Freshwater lentic microbial communities from great Laurentian Lakes, MI, USA - Great Lakes metaG ER78MSRF (SPAdes) | ecosystem: Environmental > Aquatic > Freshwater > Lake | place: Great... | reverse complement strand
ATTTTTAGCCATTGGCTGATTGATGGCTGAGCTAATAGCTGAGCCATTGGCTGAGCTATGCCCATTTACAGCACCTGTATTCTCTCTCATTCCGCTTTCCCATCGCAGTTTAGCTCCACGCTTTCCGCTCACCGACCTCTCTTCGCGGTATTGATCCTGCTTCAATTTTTCCTCCACCAAGCGTTGATGAATAAGTTTCGAGGAATCGCTTGGGTGCGGTTGGAATAGCTGAAGGCATGGCTCAACGATGGCTAAGTCATGGCAACCGCATAGCTGAGCTATGGCTGAGCTATCAGCGGGAATCCACTCCTCTCGCCAGCAGTAGCAGAGAAGTTCCATGTAAAGCCCCCGCGATGCCCAAGGCAGCATGCGGATTCGCATATCAGCCAGCCAGTCTCCGGGGTAGAATTGAAATGCTGGGCGCTTAGTCATAATGAATACTCCGCGACCCGCTTGCCCGTGGTTGTCTTAATCTTGCGCTCAGTGATCGGCCAACCCGCCTTGCGAAGCTCGCAGACGCGAGCCGCCAGCCGGAAGCAACCGAATAGGTTCAGCGCATCAATCGGCGTCACCCGGTTGCCATCGCGCAGGTATCCCAGTATCTGGTTCGCCTGCGTAGGGCGGGAGTGACCGAATTCTAGTTCTGGCTGGGTCATATTACGCCTCCCACTCTTTTAAGCGCCCGATCTTTCGAGTAGCCTACCGCCACCAGAGCATCCACGATTTCCTCGTTCGTCGGGGTGCTGCCGCCGTAATCGCGGACATCGCGATTGAAGACCCCGAACCCCCGCTTGATCGCATCAGCCATGGTATGGAGCGAGACGAAGTCCCACCACACGATCCGCCTAGCAGCAGACTGAACGTGATCTGGGACGACTGCAAAGGCCTCCACCCACGCCTGCCCATCGCGCCCCCGCAACTCCTTCTCTTCTGGCCAGAGCGATCTCATTTGAGCGCCCTCGCTTTCTTATCCTCGACGAGCTTTACGATGTCGGCCTTGCGTTGGGCATGCTGCTCCTTCACCGGCAGTCTCATCTTCTCATTCCATTCGCGGAATGCCTTGCCACCCATGTCGCCGCCCATCGCGGTCACAAGGTCATCGAGTCCGCTCTTGCCTGCCACCGCTGCCGACACGATTGCGATCCTGTCGAAAAACTCGCTACCACTCTGGTGCTGTAGCTTCCATCCGGGTAGCGCCCCGCCATCGAGCAGCAGTTGCTTTGCCGCATCGCGCAGAGGCTTGAGAAACTCCTTCTCAAAGATCGATGCCGCCTTCAGTACCTTCGCCAAGCGAGTTGGATCGGCGAGGACGTTCTGCCGCACCTCGGCCAATGAGACCTCCGACTCCACCACCGCCAGCGTCTGCACGACCGGCTCGACGACCTGTTGGCAGCGGTCCTTCTTCACGCACCATGAGCAGTACTCATTCGCGCAAGGCAGTCGGTTTGGATCGTTCGCTGAATCCACGATCCCCTTCACCCATTGCTCGGCCTCCTCGTAGGTGTAGGTGTAGTGGACAACCTCTTGCTGGTCGCAAAACAAAAGCACACACTCCCATTTGTCGGTGAACGTGCGAGCCATGTTGCCAAGGGCATAGGCATTCTGCTGCTTATGATACGAACGTAATTGGCCCGACTTTAAATCCATGCTCAAGCAAAGCGCCTCCACCCGCGCATCCTCCGTGCCGACATGGGAGAGGTGCGGGGTCACAACCTTGAGTTGCGACTCATCGCTGATGATCGGATGACCCTGCGCCAAATCCTTGGCAGTCGTGACCGCCCACATGACCGAGTCCTGCTCCAAGTCAGAGAGCGCCAAAAATGGCTGGCGCTCGCCCATGAGAAGACCCCGGAAGGCCAAATCCATCCTCGTCCCGCGCTCTGCCGCAGGACCGGATATAGGGTTGGATTCAAAGCACGGACACAAGTCCAGCTTGTCGAGAGCGGAGTGTCGGATCGTCGCGCTCATTATGCGACCTCCTTGAGAACGGCTGCGAGGAAGCGTGGCGTGTTAGACAGCACCCTGTTGCGGTAGCCCTCGTCCGTCATGTCGCGGAATGTCTGCCCCTCGGCGATCTGCCCCTTGGCCAGCAGGAACGCATTCACCTTCGCCTCATGCTCGAAAATGCCCTTCTCCAAGTCGTCTGCCCATGAGGTATCAATTGATACCACCTCAGCCTCGATGACAGGTGTCGCAGGAACGGCAACAGGCTCGACTACCACCACTGGCGCTTCGATGACCTGCTCGATCACCACCGGCTCGACCTTCACCGAGCGTGGCGCTGTTCTAGGCGCATCAAACTCACCAACCTCCTCCGGCGTATACATCCCGTTGAGTACCGCAGGGAAAGTCGCACGGACCCCCTCCGAGATCACCCGCGCCCGCAGCATCTGCCGTGGGTAGGAGCGCCAGTTGTCTTTGCCGCCCAGCCCCGCCGCCTTGGCCCGCGCCATGTCCCAGTCGATGCGGAGCGATCCGCCCGCAGGGTGGGAGAATGTCGCCGCCACCTTCTCGTTGGTATGGTCGTGCCACTCCACCCGCCCGCCGCTCTGCTGGAATCTCGCCAGCATCGAATCGCTCTTGAGCGAGGCGCGGCCTTGGATGATATGGTAGTCGCTCGCCACCGATCCCGGATGACGCCCTTCGGCAGTCGCCACGATCATCAAGGCGAGTGCTTGATCCGCTGTCTTCATTCCGAAGAGACCGCTTTTCACGATGGCGTTGGCCATCACCTGCATGTCGCCCAAGGCGACTTGTGTGTTGACTTGTTGTGTCAGTTGTGTATTACTCATTTTGTTATTACTGCTTTCTTGTGGTTGTGACTTGACCCCGTTGGCTTGCCCGCCTTCGGGGTCGTTTTCTTGTGGTGAGGACGATCAGTCCTCGAAATCTTCAAATTCACGCCAGCGGCGCTTGCGCTCGGCGTGGCGGCGATACCTCGCGAGAATGTCTGCCTGTCCCAAGCGGTAGCTGGCGTAGCAGGAACCGAGGGTGAGGACTGCGAGAGCGAGGCCAAACGTGGCGCTCATTTCGAGACCCTCCACGCGACCGCGACCAATGCGAGTGCCGGTCCCACGGAGACAAGGAAATCAAGGAAATAGCCGATGGATCGGCAGACGTAGGCGGGGTCGCTCACTTCGACCTCCTGTTCGTGGTCGAGATTTTGCGGCGGCGATACCAGTTCTCCAGCACGGCCCTCGAAATGCGGTGACCGACTCGGTTGCCGAATGGTTTCGATGCCTCGATGTCGCCAGATTCTAGCAGGCGGTAGATCGTCTTCTTCGATACCCCCATGAGGATCGCCGCCTCCGTTGTCGTTATCTCGTCATTTGTTGTCATATTTATATGGGTTACTAAAACCTTTGGAGAAAAAAATTAAAGACACGGACATGTAAGTGCCACATTGGCAGAGGTTACTAAAACCGCTTCCAAAAAAAACTCAACTTGGCGACTAACTGGTCTTTTGCTTTTTGACGCTGCCACCCTTACTCGCTCGACTAACTCCCTTGGTAGTCTGACGCTGAACTGCATCTTTTGTTGCTTGCGCGATTGCGATGTAGTCGTCTGGGGTGAGTTCTGTGTTGCGTGTGGCATGAGTAAGAATTTCTTCAATGAAAGCGGTTATCGTCAACCCACGCGATTTCGCAGCTTTGCGAACCCTACGAGCAAGCGTTCTCGGAATATAGAATCCGATCACTTCTTTATCAGCGGCGTGTTGGTTTGGCATGACGAGAAAATTTCTACTCTAGGTTACTATAACCTCACAACAATTATTTTTAATGGGGTGATCACCTACCCCTCACTTTTCTATTGACACACGCATAGATACTATCTCTGCGGGCGAAATTATTTTTTTTGGTTTGCTCTATTTTCAAGGACTTTTGCAATGAGACGCTCCCGATTTTTTTGATACCAATCTGACTTCCGTTTCGCCTCGGCGTTTTTGAATGCAATGTCCGTGGCGTACTTCGACCTGTACTGCCGAGCCATGAATTTCCTCTGCGTTTTCTTGTCTTGGTATGGCATAATTTAAATCTTCCACCACGCCTTCTCATCCGCTCTGGCAGCGGGAACAGCGTAGACTCGTTGCACCATCGCAGAGTTGGAATGCCCCATCTGGAATGCAGTCAGATTTGGACTCTTGCACTTCGCCAAGTGATAAGTCGCGAACGAATGCCGCAACGAATTCTCTGGGAACCCATCCCAGCCTAGTTGCGCGGCCAACCGTCTGCGCTCCTCGTAGAATGCACGCGCACTCCCCGGAACAATGCGTCCCTTCTTTCCAATGAAAAACTTCTTCCGCTTCGTCATCGGTTCCGTGAAATCCACGATCCGGTCCATCATCCCGTCATGTTGCTTTGAGACCTCCGGGCGAACATAAACCTGCCCCGCCTTCACATCGATGTCCTCCCAGTTCATCCGCTGAACCTCAATCGAGCGCAGTCCCGCGAACCCGCCCAGCAAGATCGAGGCCCGCATCAAGTCGCTCATCTCCGCATCAAGGAGCGCCTTCATTTCACAGGCATCGAGAATATCCTTCCGCGACCTCGGCTTTGGGCAGTCCACCGCACGAAACGGAGACTTATCGAGCATGTCCATCTTCACGGTCCAGTTGAAGAAGAGACGAGCATAGCGATAAACCGTGGCCCTCTGAGTCTCCGATCCGGTAATCTTCGCGAACCACGCCACCATCATCAGCGGAGTCACCGACTTCAGCGGACACCGCAAATCTCGCGACAACCATCCGCACACTTTCTCCACCTTCTCGCGATGAGACTTCGATTTGTTGAGGAAAAGTGGCATGAAGATTTTGGCAGCACCGGCCAGCGATGGCCCGTCCTTTTCTTCCAGCGAATCGAGACCTCCCTTTTGTAGTTGTTTTAAAATGCGAGGTGCGTCAGACCATGCCTGCCCTTCGGTCTGATAAAAGTACCGCAGCCGCCGCCCAGCCACCTTTGCCGGGATATCAAGTTTCCACGGTGAGGTGCGGCGAGTCTTATCAAACGTAACTTGATGAGTCATAACTGGACACACCTTGTGCCACTTGTGCCCAATCTTCAACCTTTATTTGTCCAAACAAGTAAAAAAGAGTCTCGCAGAGTCCAGACACAAGAAACCCGCAGAGTCTGTATTAGAGAGCTTCTGCGGGTTCATCTTTAAGAGATTACCGGCGGTCGGGATCGAACCGACACATCGTAAGATACGCGATTTTGAGTCGCGTTGGGTGCGTTGTTTTGCAGTTATTTGGACATGCTTGTGCCAGCTTGTGCCAACGCTTTTGTAACTTTTTGATGCTTTTTTGTAAGTAATTGATCAACGACTTACGGAACGCGATTCTCGCTCTCTGCGGGAACGCGACTATTTAAACAACAGGGCGGATGCGGATGAAATTTCTGGCGAGTGTTTTGTGGCGCACCTTTCGCCAAACCCCGTCTCCCGATTCCGAGTCTCGCTCGCCACGTCCATTCGTGTTTCCTTCCAGAGTCACGATCTGGTAACCGGAATCGCTTTCGACGATGCCGACATGCGAGAAATCAAATGTCACGATGTCGCCGGGCTTGGCCCACTCGCGGTCGTGCAGGATGATTGTCGTCTTCGGGCGGGCTTTGGCCCAGTCGAGCATGCCGTAGGCGAGCGCCGTCTTTGGTCGCCATTCCTCCGGCGTGGATACTTTGAGGTTGAGCCACTCGCGGACGCCGGGCTTGTCGAGCCACTCGGCGATGCACCAGTCCACGAAGGCCGCGCACCATGGCCATGAGGCGGGCTTGAGGTCGGTGGCCTTTTGGTAGTCGCGGATTTTTGTTCCGTTGTTGTTCCCGCCTTCCTCGCGGACTCCGATTTGTGAGGCGGCGATTTCTGCGAGGAGGTGGTTCATTTGTCTTTGAGGGCTTTTGCCTCGCCGAATTTCGACCAGGCGTGATTGAGATTCTGATCTCCGGGGAGATCGGGGTTGGTCAGCGGAATGTATTTCACCGACACGCTGACTTGCAGGTTGCCGAGTTCGCCTCGCCGGTCACCGAATGGAGGGACCGGAACGCTGACGCAGGAGGTCAAGAATGCCAGCGCCACAAAGGCTATGACGATCATCCCTGCGGCGATCCGGCGGGCGCTCATCCCTTGCGGAGGATGTTGATCGCGCCTACGAGGCCGAGGCCCGCTGCGACGATAGCCTCTTGATGCTGTGGATTGAGCGACACGCCCACCGCAGTAAGAACCATCAAAATCCCCCTCCATGTTGACGATTGGCCGAGTTGTGTGAGCAGGTAGTTCATTGGTTTCATGTTGTGGATGGTATCAGTCAAAACAGACAAGCTGTCAATCTTCTGTTGTTGCGTTCTTTGCCACACCGAAGAAGTCGGAGGCAATGTGTGTGAGCGATGCGGCTGCGGCTGCGCTCTGGTTGAACATTCCCATGAGAGAAACCATGCCGTCGATGTCCTTGAGGACACCTTCCATGTCACGTTCGCCATCGAGGATGTCGGGGATGTGCTTGATGGCCCGGACACCACGCTCAAAGTTGATGAGGTCGGAGCTTTGGTGGTATTGGCCGAGTGCGGCGTTGATGCCCTTCTCGATGTAGTCGCCGAGGTATGGTATGCCCTGCAATGGTTCCGTAAGCATTGCCACGCCGATGCGCTTCCAGTTCCATGTTTTGTCGTCGAAGAGTTCATCATCATCGTCGTCCTTCATGTCCTTCCATGCATTGCGGATGAAGGCTCCCATGGCCAAGTTGAATAGAACGAAACCAAGTGCTGCTGTTCTAAACTGACTTTTTGACCGGTTGGCTTTTGTATACGCGAGTAAGGCGATATTCTTGCGGGCTTCGGAAGCGAATGCCCATCCCAATTTTGCACCAGGGTTTGTGGATGTGATCTCGTAGATCGACCTCGTTCCCATGCGCGTGGGTTGTGCTAACCTGTCGGTGACTCGCTCTGCCGTGTTGTGTGCGTATTCCTCTGCGGCCTGCCCTGTATAGCCGAAAGACTTGGCTTGCCCCAAGTGGTAGTCGTACACCATCGCGTAGGTTCCCGCAGTCCAGAGAGCATCGGAACCGGAGATGAGTTGCCCCACCTTTGTGACTTGGTGCTTGAGTTGGTTTGGCTTGCCAGCCTTCAAGCCTTCCATCGCGATCTGCACGGTTGGAGGCATCTGTTTTATCCGGCGCTGAATGTAGGGCGAGTTCAGCGCCTCTGCCCAACTGAGGTTCCCTGTCATCAGTTTTCCGAGGCGTGACACATAAGCCCCCATAGGAAGCTCGGCGCTCGCTGCACCGATCTGGGTGAACTGGATTGCAAGCGTACCCACCCTGCCGACGAGGGCGACTTGCGCGGCTCGACTAGTCATGCGACTGAGCGTCTGCGAGATTTCTAACCCCAGCGAGGCATCGCGGTTGCCGCCTTGAGCAAATGCATCGAGGAACCGGTTCAGAACCTTATTAGCCTCCTCTCCTCCTGCTTCGTGGATCGAGTCCTGCACATCGCGGTTGCGAAGGATGCCATTGGCTTCTTTGGTCCAAGGAGCGAAAGCTTTCCAATGCTCCATCTGCCGAGTGTGAGCGATATAGGTACTGATGACGTTGCGGAAATTTGGTTGCGCGATAGCGGTCCCACGGGTGCGGAGAGCGCCGGGCGATATGCTGCCAGCAGAAACCGCATTGCCGGTCACAGGATCAGAGACCATCCCGGATGGAACATTGATCGGATTGACCGTGACAGGTGAGTATTTGAAAATGCGGGGAAGGCTAATGCCATTCAAGTCACGGTAGACAGAGTTGATTGAGAACCATCCCTTGCCATAGGAATCCCACAGGAAATCACGGACTGCTTTCGCCTCTGGCGAGAGTTGCGATTCGATGTCGTCGATGAATTGCTGGTTGTAGTGCCAACGACTTGTTGGGTTTCCCGTCTCATCGAGTTGCCCGATCATGTGGCGACGACCATCCTCCTGCGCCCAAAGCATGGTTGGGGATAGTGCTTCTAGCTGGGACAAGTTTAAGCCTCCAGCATCGATGGAAGGTTGACTCATTTTCCACATGAGCTTTTCGCCCTCTAGCCTGCTGCCGCCTGCCAACTGCGTGAAGAGGTCATGTATGGCATCTTCCTTAGCCTGCACGGCATCGATCTTGGTGTATTCGGCCTTGCGCTGACCATCGGAGAGTTCGATGGCGATTGGTGATTCGTGACCGAATACTATCCCGGCGACTTGATCCCATGACATAGTGTCCATTAGCCACCCATGGCTTTTTCCCTTCAGCCCATTGTCGGCTTCGGACCTTGCTCTGCGGTCTGGGTAGTCGCCTTTTTTGCCAGTAGCCTTGATAGCCTTGGCGCGGGCGATGTCGCGGGCCTCACGCTCTTGAATTTTCTTTTGCACGAATTCGTACATACCCTTCGCCCATGTCTCCGTGGATGCTTCTAGTGCTGCGGCTCGGCGACTTGAATCAGCATTTTTCCAATCTCCAGCGAGCGAGACTAGGTCTGCCTCGCGGGTCAACCATGCCTCCTCCTCTGGAGTGAGGTTGCCAGCGGCGATCTGCGTCTCAAGATCGGCGATGTGACCATCCACCTTATCGGGATTCCATCCTCTGGCCTCACGCACCGCTGCAAATAGAGATTGGATATCTGCTCCGATACCCTTGGGCTTCTCGCCAGCCTTGGCTTTCTTTGGCTTCGTGCGCTCAAGTAAGGCGTCGAATTGCGTCCCGTACTCTTCCTTGAGTGTGCGCTCAAGCTGGCGGTCGATCATGTCGATGCGCTGCACGAAGAAGTCTGCAAGCGCCTTGTCGCCTGTGCCGATATTGGCAAGTACGGCAAATCCCCCCACCCTGCCGCGAACCTCTGGCGGCAACGCTTTGAGAATCCCATCCAACTCGCCGATAGCATTGACGAGTTTGGTATTCCGTACCTTGTCGCGCATCCTCGCATTGGATGCGGAATCTTTTGCCGCTGCGGCTTGCACGATTTGGTCTCGCTGGGACTTCGCCTCGGCATCCACCGATTTTTTGCGTTCTGCAAATTTGTCGCGGATTCCTTGCTCTAAGATTTTGGCGCGGTCCTTGGCATCACGTTCGACTTTCTTGCGCTCTGCGGGAGTCTGCGCGGCCTCAATGCGCGGAAGGAAGGTGTCGGCATTATCCTGCAATGCCTTTTCCAATTCGGTCTTCTCCTCACTCGATACATCCGCCATCTTTCCTGCGCGATCCATCTCGACCCGCTCAGTCGCAGGCGCGGTATCAGTCGAAACGGATGAGCGTATGGCATCAAGCGCCTCCTTGTTTTCCTGCATCACGCGAGAGAAGCTATTCTTCGCCCGCTGGTAGACTTTGAGCCGCTCGTCCGGGCCTCGGTTCATGCCGCCGAGCGCCTTGTTCACCCGGTCTATCTCGGACTGGCTGGCTATGGAGTAGTTTACTCCTCCGCTTCCATCTCCGCCCTTGCGTCCTTGTCGAACTCCAGATTGAACACTTCCTGCGGAGTTAGCGTTCTGCCCAACATTTTTTCCCACGCCACCTTGGATTCCCGAATTGGCGCTACCCACTCTGGCCCATTCTGGGGGAGTGATTCCCAGCTTGATGATTTGAGTTCTTGCAGAGTTAGCATCTTGAGAAGTTTGCCATATTTTGGCGATATTTGCAACAAAGTTCTTGTCTCGCTTCTTCACATCGGTGAACAACCCACGGATCGCTTCCCATGTGATGGATTGCATCTGCCGAGGCATCACTTTCCGAGCCGCCGCAGCTTCGCGCAGGGCTTCGTGGAAGAGCCAATAGGTTCCAGAGTTGCCTCCACCCGCCACGCCCGCACCGCCAAAGTTAAGATTGACCAAATACCCCTTGTTTCCCATCGGGAAAAGCACAGCGGCATTCACTGCGTGAGTGTCCACGGTGGCGTCTCCGTATGGAGAAGTGGGGGCGACGATGTTGTTGTAGAAGTTCCGAATCTTGTGTTCGGTTCCCAGCACCTTGGAAATGTTCTTGGCGCTTCCGTCCTCGTAAATGGAAATCGCTTTTTCGATGAAAGTATAAGATTGCCAGACCAACTTCTTGTTCGTGCCGTCGAGGTTTTTGCGTATTCCAAGAGACTCCCCTTCTGGAGACAATACATCATGCGTCAGTCCATGGACATGGGTGGACATGAGCCGAACGGCAACTGCGGTGACTTTTCTTCCTTCCTCAGTTTTGTCGGCCAGAAGCTGTGAAATAGAGCGCCCTTTGATCTTTTTAAATGCTTTGCGAAGATCGCTCTCGTTTTCGGCGGCAGTGAGCATTTCACTCATAGCATTGCCCACCGTAGCTTTTGAAATCTGCGTGTCCTTGTGGTTAGCCATCACATCGGCAAACCTCTGACCCATTGCCACATTCTGGAACCAATCCTTCATCGGACTGAATACCGCGATGACGGCTGATGATTGTTCGATAGTTAGCCCATACAAGTCGCGAATCCCTTCAGCGAGTAACCTCGCTCCATCATACCAATGCGTGGAGCGGATCACATAGTCGTGTGATAGCGCATCAAATGCATCATAGAGGGCCAAGAGGTTTTCCTTTTGGAAATCGATGAAGGCCCGCATCCTCTCCTCTGGATTTTGAAACTTGGTAATGAACTCCGGTAATGGAACCCCATCGACGAAATGCGTGAGCATCGCCATTTGCTTCTCAAGTTCTTTTGAATTGACCGTGGCAATGCCGTCATTGGTGTCTTGAGTTGTAGGTCTGACCTTTCCTTGCCATGCTGTTCCTACCCTGCTGCCGTCATGCTTTGGATTTTCCTTCGTAATCTCGTCGAAGCGAATGCCTCCGGCTGATTGCTTTTTCCCAATGCTGTAGTTGATGTTCGGGCTTGTCGGATCGAATGTGCCGCGATTGCCGGTGGCCGATTTGACCTGCGTTTCGTTGAACGGAATCCAGACTTCGTGCCGCACCCCGCCGTGTTTTCCTCCGGTGTCTTTGATGCCATCATAACCAAAGGATGCCAGAGTGTCGGTGACCCAATCGGGGATGCGCGTCCACGCATGGGTCGTTCCTTTCGCCATGTCCTCTTTCAGCGAGGCCATCCACTCGTTTCCGCTGATGGTATTCTTGTCCCATGAATCAGCATTTTTACCCGCTGATTGCTTTGCCCGTTTGCGTTTCCCTGCTTGTTCCAAAGCAGAAATGACATCGTTTGGGATGTCTGCCGTATCGAGCGGGTTTTTGATCGAAAGATAGACCGGGTAGACTGCCGAGCGGGCGGCGTTGGGATCGTCGAGCGTTGCCCCTTTAACGCCTGCCGCTTGCAGGACTTCCAAAAACTTTTCCTCTTGGTTGAAAAGAGAACCGCTGGAAAGCCACATCTCGACCAAGGCCCGGAGACCGTTCCCACGGGCTTGGCGCAATTCGTAGTCGATGCTGTCGCGGGACATGATGCTCTGCGAATCCGCGACAATCGGGCCTTCGCCAGCATCCCAATCGGAATAGCCAATCGTGTAGATGCGTTCGTTTACCGCAGCCCGCTCCTCGGGAGAAAGGTTCCACCATGCGCGGTCGATAGCGACCGGCGAGCGCATCCCCTTGCCCTTCCATTTGAACCACCCAGCATAGTCAGATGGCATTTCGACCGAGGTGTCCATTTTCCCGGTCGCATAGGATGAGCCTACCGCTGGGTCACTTGTGAAGTAGGCCATCGGCCCGGAAGTGGCGCGGGATTTGCGGAAACGGTCTCCTACGCGATCCGGTCTTTGAGTGCCGTGGTAAACCACCATCGGCTTGCCATCGGAATCAACCACCTTGGATGCCGTTGTTGGATCGACATCCCATTCTCCGAACCATCCTTTGAACTGCGGTGTCCCAATGCTATAGTTGGTATCAGTCGAAACAGGTTGAGCGAGAGCTTGCGCTGCGGCGATGCGGTTGCCGTTCTCCTCGGTGATCTTGATGAGGTTCTCGTCGAAGGCGACATAGTTGTAGGTATTGCGCTGCTGCTCTTGCTCAAGGTCGGCAAGTCGTTGCT
>Ga0208975_1001078_pt1 | contig 11996 bp, 8 predicted proteins | sample GreLakmeER78MSRF_FD_187700 | JGI IMG/M metagenome (GOLD analysis project Ga0208975, IMG submission 187700) | Freshwater lentic microbial communities from great Laurentian Lakes, MI, USA - Great Lakes metaG ER78MSRF (SPAdes) | ecosystem: Environmental > Aquatic > Freshwater > Lake | place: Great... | reverse complement strand
CTAGGCAAGAGATTACCATAAGTGCTGAATTTAAATGATGAATGTTTGAAGGACTCACTTTTTAGTTGAATTGTTTTTTGGTTTTGTGTATTCTTGCATAAAATCATTAAACGTTTTTGTTTTGTAGCTGTTGCTCCCAATATAGGCTAGTATGGGCTTAATTCTTTCAGGCGATTGATAAAAGTTTAAAGCATCGATCGTATTTAAGTTTTCATCTAATAAACACAAAGTAGGTAAACTAAGTTTATTATTAGAAAATTTTAATGCTAAACTGTGCAATGGAAAATTATTTGTAAGCACTTTAAAATATTTTTCGTTTTTAAAAATAATCGTATCATTTGAAGCTGCGTTAATGTTTACTAAATAAAAATATTTATTAATATAAGAAGCAATTAAGGTGTCAACAAAAGTAGTTTGTGTCATTACTCTGCCTGTATTACAAAAATCTGCATTAATATTTACCAATACTTTTTTTGGTTTTTTCTTTTGAAGCTTTTCAAGTTCAGAAACTGAGTATATTTTTACTGGAGTTTTAACATAATTAGTATCAATAAAAGTTCGGTTAAAATGTTTACTAAATTCATCATAAACTGAATTTCGCCATGCATTCTCGACCATAAAAATCAATAAAGGTTCAATTTTTTTATCTTCAATAAATCCTTGACTTAATAAATTATACTCAAAATTATTAGTCACAAACATAGTAGAAGGGTAGCTTAAACTAGTTCCTAAAAATTTGATTGCCAATTCATGAGGTGTTTTTGGTTCTTTAGAAGTAGGTTTATAAATCTTGCCGTTATATTCAATGGTGTCTTTTGTTTCAGCATCAAACTTTACAGGATAAAAATTAGAATTAATATAATTTGCTATTCCTGCATTAGAATAGGTTGTTTTCATCATGTGTTTACACCAGCCGCACCAATCGGTATAAATATCAATAATAAAAGGTTTTTGAACTTCTTTATTTTTTTGTTGAGCTTCTTTAATGCTTAACCATTTAACTAATCCATCTTTTTCGGTTTGAGCTTTAAAATAACTTAAAATAAAAAAACAACAGCAAAAAAAAGTTAAGCGTTTAATAATCATATATCTAAATAAAAAAATAATTGTTATAAATTTAAAAACTTATTGCGATGATTAAAAACTTTATTTATAAGAACATTAGTTAAAAAATAATAATACGAATTAATACATTTAATTTTTCATTGAAAAGAGGCACAAGATTTAAAAAATGTTAATATCTTTTCGTCATTCAATTTTATTTTAATTTAAATTTGAAACTTAACCAACTAAAAAAAATTTATGAAAAAATTAATCCTATTCAGCTTATCAGTTATACTAATAAGTTCATGTTCAATCCAAAAGCGCGTTTACCTATCAGGTTATAACATCGATTGGAAATCGAACACTAAACATGTTGAAACCAAAAAAATTGCTAGCAACAAGTTAACTAACAAAATTACTCCAATAGATGTAAAAACTATTTTAGAGCAAAACAAAAATGAAGTAATTTCAAACACAAACGAAATTGTTTTAACTGCATCGGCTGCTAAACAAATAAATAAAATTAGTAATAAAAGCATTAAATTATTAACTAAAAACACAATTAAAACAAGCTTATATGCACCTGCTGCAAAAGTTTATAATTATAAAGCTTCAAAATATAATTCTAATTTAAAAAATAACTCTTCTACATCTGGCGGTGATATTGATTGGGGTACTGTTGCGATTTGTTGGTTTTTTGGTTTTCTAGGTGTACATAGATTTATGAAGGGAGATATTGGAATGGGAATATTATACTTATTAACATTTGGCTTATGCGGTATAGGAGTTATAATAGATTTAATAAAAATATTACAAGGTAAATGGTAACCCTTATAATTGAATACTTTAAAAAAAATAACAAATAGTAAATACAAATTTTATTTCAGCGGGTTGCTATTAATGCCTATGGTTTTATTAGTACTACCCGCTGATTTTTTTGATACTGGACGTACTGTTTGTTTATCTGTAATTCTATTTAATAAAACTTGTTATGGTTGTGGCATTACTCGTGCTGTCCATCATTTAATTCATTTAGAATTTTCAGAGGCTTATAATTTTAATAAATTAGTTGTTTTGGTGTTTCCGCTAATAAGCTACTTATACTTAAAAGAAATTATACGTGTTTACCTTAAGATGAAAAATAACTAATTATTCAATTAGTTTTTTATTTAAACTATAACCTATCCCCTTTTTAGATAGAATAATATTTTTACCAAAAAATTGACGGATATTATAGACATGAACATCGATGGTTCTTTTTAAGGCTATACTTTCGTCGGCCCAAATTATTTTGGCTAAATCAACTTTACTAAAATATTTATCTGAATTATTATAAAGTAGTTCAAATAACATAAATTCTTTGCGGGGAAGTTGAAATGGTTTGCCTTGATTGAAGATTAAATAACTTTCAAAATCAATATAAATTCTTTTTTTTATATCTATATTAGTGTTAAGCTTACGTTTTAATATGTTTTTAATAAACAACTCCATCACTAATGGTTTTTGATGAAAATTAATAAAAAAATCAGCCCCTGAATTAAATGCTAATTCTTGCACAAAATCATCATTGTTGTCGGTATAAATGATAACGTATGGATTAGGCTCCTTATTAATTTGTTTAATGTCTTTTAAAATAATTAAAGCATCATTTGGTTTTAAATCCAAATTTATAAAAATAATGTCGGGAGAGTTTTCTTCAAAAAATTCTAAAAATAATTTTTCTTGAACAAAAACATCAGTGTTTTCGTATTTTGTTTTAAGATGATTAATTGTCTTAAAAATTTGATTGATAGAATTATCTACAAAAACTATCGAATGTATACTCAGGTCCGTGTTAATTTTCAACGATCAATTTTTTAGTTTAAGACTTAGATAATCTAATGTTAATTTATTTTTTAATGTTATTATTGTTTATGTTTATAAAGGCGATTAATTTTTAAAAAACACAACAGGTTATTTTTTTGACTTAATAAATAATTTTGTTATTGAGATGTTTAATATTCCAAAAACCTTTTCGTTTTCAGATAATAATGGTTTTGTATTTATTGATGCCCCTAGTTTTAAATCTTTAAAATAAGCGTCAACTTTGATTAGCCAGGGTTTAACAATTTTAAGATTTTTTTTATTTATAATAGATTTAAGATTTTGATCATTAGAAATTTCATTTAAAAAATCATTTAAAATAATTTTAACTTTTTTACCACTAAATTCGTATTTAGGCTTAGATTTTGATAAAATAAACTTCATTAACTCAATGTTTAAATGATAGCTTTTTATAAATGCTTCTATAAAAAAACCATTTTCTTTACAAACTTTAATTTGCGATAAAGCGTAAGTTATTTTTCTTTGCGTCATAAATAAATAAAACGCCCGCTATATAAAGCGGGCGTTTAAATTTTAAAATTAAATATTACTTATTTACTATGAGTTTAACAGTTTCTTTACCTTTATTTGTAATTAATGTTACAAAGTAAATTCCGTTATTTAAATCGCTTGTATTGATTGTGAATTTATTTTTACCAACTAATAAAGATTGATTTTGAATAGGACTCATTACCAATTTACCAGTAATATCATAAACCAATACATTTATTGATTCTACATTGTAATTATCAATAATTAAAGTTGTATTATCAGCTGTAGGATTTGGATATAAAGCCACAGAGCCAATTTTGTTTTTATGATCATTAATAGAAACGTTAGTACAAGTAGTTGTTGTAATAGTTTTCATTACACTTGAAACACCACCATCTGGGAAATTAACATTTAAATAAACTGAAAATGTTCCAACTGTTGAAATTGTAAAAGAAGGATTTGCAATTGATGTGTTTGAGATTATTACACCAGGAGAAACGCTCCATGATAAAGAACAAAATTCAGGACTAATAGAGGTTGTTGGAACGAAAATAGCTGGCTGACCAATTAACGTAAACTCACCTATACAAAATGATGAAGGCACAGTTGCATTAATAGTTGTATTCACAGTTGCTGTTACTGGAGTTAAAATAGCATCAGTAAAACTAGCACCAGCAAGTGCAATTGAACCGGCAGATGGACGGTAGTCTGGAGTTAAGTAATTGTAAGGTGTAGTTAAAATTCCTGAACTTAATTTTAAGGTATCGTTAGCATTTGCGATTACAAATGTGTTAGAACCAATAATTCCAAAAGTTCCACTTTCGGTTGCACGCTGAGCGTAACCTGCTAAAATATTATTTTTAAATTTAAGTGTTCCATTTAATGCGTTGGTTTCTGAAGCCGAACCATCAATAAATAATCCACGAGTAGGTTGATCAGTAAAAATAGAATTATAAATTCTTAATGCTGAATTTCTACGTATACGAACACGGTCTCTGTGTCCAGAAGCAACAGTTGAAGTTGGAGCCCCTCTTAATGCACCAATACAAGTAGCATTTGAAAATATACCCGAAGTTAAAGGTGTTGCTGCAGTACCACTTGCATTGTTATCTGATTCGAAAAATTCAGATGTAGAAACTGCTGGATTATCAGCTAATTGTGGATCGCGAACAGCTAAACAAAATTGAACACTGCCACTAAATCCATTATCAGTATCAAAATCATCATCTACATTACGATAAGAAACTAAATGCTTTGCATTTACAGTCCCTGCAAACCATTCAAACGCATCGTCATTACAATAAGAAACTTGAATATTATCTAACATTGTAGAACGACCAACGGAGCCTAATGTTAAGCCATTAATTTCTTGATTTGGCTGATAAACAATACCACAATATTCTATTCGAACAAATTGCATCGAACCAGAGTTATCATTATCATCAGTTCCACCATGTTCTGTATCTGCAGAAATAGGAAGGCCTTCTATATTTCCGATACCACCAGAATTATTGTTGATAGCTTTTCCTAATAAAATAACTCCACCCCAATCTCCTACACCTCTTAATCCTACAGCTTGATCAGTAGTAAAAACTATGGGAGCAGTTGGTGTTCCATTAGCAATTAATTGTGAGCCTTTAGTAATAATTAAACTTGCAGTAGTATTTTTTTGACCACGAATAACAACACCAGGTTGAATAGTAAGTATTGAATTATTTTTAACAAAAATAGGGGTTGTGATTAAAATAGTTTGCCCAACCGACCAAGTCGTGTTTGCAGTAATGTTTGAACTAACAGTAACTGTTGGCGCAGGATAAACCTTGTTTTGTGGATCCCAAGAAGTCCAATTGTCGGTCCACATTGGAGTAGGAGCTGGAGCAAATGCACCGCGATAACATGTTTTGTTAATTTTAAAAGGCATTGGAGCCTGTGCAAATGCAGTATTAAAAAATACTGCAGATAATGTTGTAAATAAAATTTTTTTCATTTTTCTTTTATTAGTTAATAATTTTTACAAATTTATTTTATCAACTTATCTAAAAGATTAAGTAACGTTTAAATAAATTTTATTTAAACGTTACTTAAATGTTACCAAGTTAAATTTGGTGAAGTAAATTGTTGTTAATCTTAATAAATAAATTACTTGTTAATTATTAGTTTAACGGTTTCGTTGCCTTTATTTGTAGTTAATATGACAAAGTACATTCCATTATTCAAATCTTTAGTGTTGATTGTGAATTTATTCTCACCAATCAATAAGCTTTGATTTTGAATCGGGCTCATTACTAATTTACCTGTAACATCATAAACGTTCACATTTAATGATTCTAATTTATAAGTATCAATAATTAAATTAGTATTATCAGATGTAGGATTTGGATAAATTAAAATATTTAATAAATTCTCATTATTTTTTTCTATGCCTAAACAAATATTAACCGATAAATTACTTGTAGCAAAAGATTGTGATTTACATCCTGAAGAGCTTGTACCTGATACAGTATAAGAACTAGTGGCAGTTGGACTAACAACGGCATTTCCACCTTGTATGGTATATGTATTAGCTCCAGTTGGATTAATGGTGAATGATTCACCTGAACAAATAACTCCACTGTTTACTGTAATGGTTGGATTAGGATTAACAGTTAATGTTAAATTAGTAGCGGGACCACTGCAACCTAAAATTGTAGCGTATACTGAATATACACCCGACATTGTAGTTGTAGAAATAGGAATAATTGGATTTTGTGTTGAGCTATTAAAATTAGGGCCAGTCCAGTTAAACGTGGTTGAAGGGCTTGATGAAGCAAATAAAGAAATAGCTTGCCCAACGCATAAGCTGTTAGCCGAGGCACTTGCAGTTGGAGCCGAAGGTGCATTAGGATTAATAATGCTATATGGGCCAAAAGAATTTACACAACCGTTAGAATTACTTGCAATTAATAAATAAGATCCAGCTGGCTGATTATTTAAATTAACAGAATTACCTATAATGTTTGCTCCACTTGTCCAAGTATAAGTATTAGCCCCTGGTATTACAATACCTGTAATTGCTCCTGTAGATCCCTGGCAAGCACTCAAAAGTATTGAGGGTGTTGATGTTAGTGCTGGCAAAGCATTTACCGTTAGGTTACTAGTTGCAAATGTTTGTGAGCGACATCCTGTTACGGTATTTGTTCCAATTACAGTATAAGAAGAATTGCTTGATGGAGACACCACCGCGTTACCCCCTTGTATGGTATAAGTATTTGCTCCATTTGGATTAATTGTAAAGGTTTGTCCTGCACAAATTACCCCACTATTTACGGTAATAGTTGGATTTGGATTAACCACTAAGCTACTTGTTACGTTTGATGAACAACCTGTTACTGTATTTGTTCCTACAACAGTATATGTAGTATTTATAGATGGGCTCACTATAGCGTTTCCACCTTGAATAATAAATGTATTAATTCCAGTTGGATTAATTGTAAATGATTGGCCTACACAAATAGTCCCACTATTAACTGTTAACATCGGCATTGGATTATTTGTAGCTGTTACTGAGGTTAAAATAGCATCAGTATAACTTGCACCAGCAAGTGCAATTGAACCGGCAGATGGGCGGTAATCTGGAGCTAAGTAATTGTAGGGCGTAGTTAATATGCCTGAACTAGATAATAGAGTATCGTTTGCATTTGCAATTACAAATGTATTAGAAACAATAATTCCAAAAGCGCCACTTTCGGTTGCACGCTGAGCATAACCAGCTAAAATATTATTTTTAAATTTTAAAGATCCATTTAATGCGTTGGTTTCTGAAGCCGAACCATCAATAAATAATCCACGAGTTACTTGATCAGTAAAAATAGAATTATAAATTCTTAATGCTGAATTTCTACGTATACGAACGCGATTTCTATGACCGGTAGCAATTAAAGATGAAGTTGGAGCTCCTCTTAAGGCACCAATACAAGTAGCATTTGAAAATAAACCCGAAGTTAAAGGTGTTGCTGCAGAACCGGTTGCATTGTTATCTGATTCGAAAAATTCAGATGTAGAAACTGCTGGATTATCAGCTAATTGTGGATCACGAACAGCTAAACAAAATTGAACACTGCCACTAAATCCATTATCAGTATCAAAATCATCATCTACATTACGATAAGAAACTAAATGCTTTGCATTTACAGTACCTGCAAACCATTCAAACGCATCGTCATTACAATAAGAAACTTGAATATTATCTAATATTGTCGAACGACCAACGGAGCCTAATGTTAAGCCATTAATTTCTTGATTTGGCTGATAAACAACACCACAATATTCTATTCGAACAAATTGCATCGAACCAGAGTTATCATTGTCATTAGTTCCACCATGTTCTGTATCTGCAGAAATAGGAAGACCTTCTATATTTCCAATACCACCAGAATTATTGTTAATTGCATTACCTAGTAAAATAATTCCACCCCAATCTCCTACACCTCTAAATCCTACAGCTTGATCAGTAGTAAAAACTATGGGAGCAGTTGGTGTTCCATTAGCAATTAATTGTGAGCCTTTGGTAATAATTAAACTTGCAGTAGTATTTTTTTGACCACGAATAACAACACCTGGTTGAATAGTAAGTACTGAATTATTTTTAACAAAAATAGGAGTTGTAATTAAAATAGTTTGCCCAACCGACCAAGTTGTATTTGCTAAAATGTTTGAACTAACAGTAACTGTTGGCGCAGGATAAACATTATTTTGTGGATCCCAAGAAGTCCAATTGTTCGTCCACATAGGTGTTGGAGCTGGAGCAAATGCCCCGCGATAACATGTTTGGGTAATAAATGGTGCTTGAGCAAATGCGGTATTAATAAATACAGCAAAAAGTGATGCTAATAAAAGTTTTTTCATTTTTTTAAGTTTAAAATTTTGTCAAATTTAAGTTGATGACTTATTTTAAACGTTAAATAATAAACAAATAAAATTTATAAAATCTTTATTCAAATATTACCAAGGTTAAAACTTGTAACTAATAACAAAAGAATAAGAACTCCCAAAATTTCTTACAAAATTTACGTAATCTACTTTTGAATCAAAGACGTCGTTTGCTCTATTAGTACCCTTGTAGTAATAAATTAAATCTTGGTGTAATAAATCTCTAATGTTAAATCTTACCTCTAATTTATTTTTATAAAAAGATTTAGTAAACTGTAAATCAATAATAGATCTAGGGTTTTCCCATCTGTTAGGAATAATATTACTTCCAACAATATATAAGCGGTGACCAACTCTATTTAGCATAATTGTAGAGCTAAAATTATTTTTATTATCAACATATGAAATGCCTGCATTAATGATATATGGAGCTTGACCTTGCATTTGTCTTGTATCTGGCACGCCATTATCAATTCCTTTTACATTTACTTCAGAATTAATTAAAGATAAATTAGAAAATAAATTTAAATTATTTAAAAATTTAATCGAATCCTTTTTTAAAATAGACCCTACATTAATTCTATATTCCATTTCAGCCCCGAAAACCTTTGCAAAATTTGCATTTTTATAATAAACTTGAATTGCATTTCCTGCTAGCATATATCTTTCAATTGGCTTATCAAAGTATTTATAAAAACCAGACGTTGTAAATAGTTGCCCTCGTCCTGGATAAATTTCAAAACGCACATCGTAGTTTTTAATTTCTGAACGAACTAAATTTGGATTTCCTGCATTTGATAAACGTGTTTCAGGATCATACCAATTGGCGCCGGCTAACTCTCTAAATTCAGGTCTATTTAAAGTTTTATAGTATGCTAATCTTATCGCTAGTTTATCGTTAATATTATATATTGTATTAACAGAAGGAAGCACATCAGCAATTGTGTTTTGTACATATATCGAATCGAAAGTAACATAGTTTACAGTTAATTTTTGTGTGTAATTTTCGTATCTTAATCCGGTTATTATTCTAAGTTTTTCATATAATTTAATTTCTCCCATTGAATAGGCTGCAAAAAGTTTTGAAGTAGCAGCGTAATTATCATCTGTTTTTGTGTCTTCAATAGCTTTAAAGCCGCCTTTTCCATTAGATAAGACGCCCATATTTTCAGGAGAAAATATTGAATCTTCTTTAACATACATTAAATCATTATCAAAAATAACAGATTGACCTTGAAACGAATTATATTGTGATAAACCAAAGCGTCTCAAATTATATTGCCTTGTTCTGAATTGGTAAAAGGCTCCTACTTTAATATCAATAATTGCTTCGATTTTAATTTCTTTTTCGCTGCTTAATTTTAAATTTTCATTTATTTTAAATAAACGAGAGGCATCTACTTTAGAACTAGCTAAATTTTCGTCTAATCTTGAATATACTCTAAACCCTGCATAATCTGGACCAGTTGATGATGAATTAGCAACATTGGCTCCATAAACAGTATCTTTTAAATTAGGTTCTTCATTTAAATTTGTGAGTTTACTATAGGCTGTAAATCTTAAATTTGGCACGGTTCTTTTTACAGAACTAAGTCCTGTATTAAATTGTATTTTAATTTTTTGTTTTGGAATAAAATGATCTGAATTGAGTTGAGAAGATATTATTTGATTAGCAGAAAAAAAGCGTGAATTAATTCTTTCCAATCTAACATTTTGTTCGTTGTAATTATTAGTCCCATTAGAAGTAATAAATTTATTATCAGCAGAGCCACTTACTAAATTTTTTAGACTAATAGAATTATTTTCATTTAATTTAATAGCAATATTTAAAAGCGATCCGGTTGAAGATTGTGTTTGATTAACTTGGTTTATATATTCTTGGTCTATTGGTTTCTTTACTTTATTCTCTCCACTAACGCTTAATTCTTCATATTCGGTACGTTTTATATTATATAAATTTTGAACATTGTAATAGCCTAAGCTAAAAATTAATCCTATAAAATCTTTTTCTTTGCGTTTAAAATTATATCCCATTGCAAATTGCGCACTTGTATTAGGTGCAAATTTAGATTGACTATAGGCCCAATCATTCTTAAAAAATTTTGCAACCCGAGCCTGCTCTGGAGTGGGAGACCATGAGCTTTTATCTTTAAGATCTGGCACATCTTTTGATAAATCTCTTGAACCATCATCAAATCCGATAATGTCGTATTTTCCTCCTTCGTAAATTGTTTTTGATTTGCCTGTTGTTATGGTATTATAACCAGCTCCTGCACTAAAAGAAATAAAGTTTTTTTCGGGAATACTTTTTGTATTAACCTGAACTATACCTCCTGCAAACTCAGAAGGCATATCTGGAGTAGCCGTTTTAATTACGATAATATTATCTAGCATATTAGCCGGAAACAAATCAAAAGCAAAGGCTTTTCTGTCGGGCTCGGTGCTTGGTAATGGAGAATTATTTAGATATGAAGCGTTATAACGTTCGTTCAATCCTCTAATGATTACAAACTTATCGTCTTGAATAGTTACACCGCTAACTCTTTTTAACACATCGCTACTATTTCTATCTGGTGTTTTTTTGATGGTTTCTGCACTAATACCATCGCTAACGCTTGCGTTATTTTTTTGTTGCAACACTAAGGCTGTATTATTTTCTTTGTTTAATGTAACAACCACTTCTATTTCTTGTAAATCGTTATTTGTAGAAGCTTCTAACAAAACATTAATATCAACAGGCTCGTTAGCATTAATTAAAATATCGGTAATTTTTTTTGTAGAATATGAAATATAGCTAATCACAACGTTTACTTTCCCAATTGGCACATTGTTCAAAACAAATTTTCCGTCAAAATCAACAGATGAACCTTTGGTTGTTCCTTCTATTAAAACTGTTGCTCCAGGCAAAGTTTCTCCTGTTTTTGCATCTAATACTGTACCAGAAAGCCTACCCGTTTGTGCTTTTATAAAGCTTCCAATTATCAATAGCAATAATATTAAATGTAACCGCATCTGTTTATATTTTAAGTGCAAAACAAACAAACTATAATTACTAGTATTTAAATTTGATGTTATCAAAACTTTAATAAAATCATCATTTTTAGTAAATAACTTAATAATAAGTTAACTTTAGCACTAAGTTTGTTTACATACCTTTGCTTTATAAATTTGATTATGAGCAACTCAGTTTTTAAAATACTTTTGGTAGATGATGAGCCAGATATTGTTGAGTTTTTAGGATATAATTTAAAAAAAGAGGGTTACGAAATATTAACTGCAAATAATGGTAAAGATGCTGTTGAAATTGCAAAAAAAGAATTACCTCATTTAATTGTCTTAGATGTGATGATGCCCGACATGGATGGTATTGAAACTTGTAGAGAAATTAGAGAACAAAAAGGTCTTCAAGAAGTTTTGATAGCATTTTTAACTGCTCGAAACGAAGATTACACTCAAATAGCAGGCTTTGAAGTGGGAGCAGATGATTATATTACAAAGCCAATTAAGCCAAGAGTATTTATAAGCAGAATAAAAGCTTTATTAAGAAGATTACAAGCCGCCAATATCATTGACTCAAATATGAGTTACGGAGATTTAAGAATCGATAAGGAGAAACATTCAGTTTACAAAGGCGATATAGAGTTATCATTACCTAAAAAAGAATTTAAATTATTTTCATTATTGTGCAG
>Ga0208975_1001077_pt1 | contig 12008 bp, 19 predicted proteins | sample GreLakmeER78MSRF_FD_187700 | JGI IMG/M metagenome (GOLD analysis project Ga0208975, IMG submission 187700) | Freshwater lentic microbial communities from great Laurentian Lakes, MI, USA - Great Lakes metaG ER78MSRF (SPAdes) | ecosystem: Environmental > Aquatic > Freshwater > Lake | place: Great... | reverse complement strand
TTGCCATCTGTCCAAGCTACTTTACCGTTTCCTACAAAGTTCTTTTTAACTTTTGCTTCTCGGTCTTCTTTTGACTGTGCAACAAAGATACTAGCATTGTTTCCGTAATCATCTTGTTTGTCGTTGATACTCATGGTGTACTTATCGTAACCACCGTTAGCATTTTTCATGCTGAAATTAATTAAACTACTCATAATTTATTATTTAAATATTAATAAAGAAGCATTTGTTTTAATACGTTGCTTCCATTCCGTACTTTCTTTTCTATATTCTTGGCATAATACTCTGAATTTGCCAAACGTACTTTTGTTTTCTAATAGCTTTTCAGCTTTCTTCTTACCTATTCCATATATTCCCTTAATATTGTCGCTTACATCACCCGTTAACATCATTTCAAAGATAAGATTTTCAGCATCTAATTTACTTACTTCAATAAATCCTTTACGCATTTTAATTTCTTTACCGTATTCATTAAAAATATAGTCACCAAAACTATCTTTAATCTTTACTTGGTAATAGTCAAAATGTAAACCTTCAATTTGCTTTAAATCTTTGTCAATTGAACACACAATATAATCATTTATATCTAATAATTGCGTGTTAAAATAGATTAAATCATCTGCTTCGTATTCATCACTTGCAAAAGAATTATCTAGGTAATCTAAAAGATAGGCACGAAGTTTATTAACCCACTTGTTACCTTTACCTTTACGATTTGCTTTGTACTCTGAATCAATTGCATATCTAAAGTTCTTTTTACACGTTGTAAAGAAATATTTAACCTCTTCAATTTGTTCACGTTCTTCAATTTCGTTAAAGATATCAAAGGCTATTTTCTCAAAGCGTTCAAACCCTAAAGCAAGTATCTTTTCTTCTATTGCAAATCTACTTTCTCCATTTTGTAGCAACTCCCGAATTTCTCCGAAAGTTACTACTTTATAAATGGCTTGATAGATTAAAGAATCAGCATCGAATAAAACTACCTTACTCATAATAACTTGATTGCAGCTTTTTGTAACTCTGTTAATTCGAATTGATTCAAGTCTGAAACTTTAGCGTCTCCTTTTTCAATAGCAACTAAAGCATTTTCAAATCTAGATTGTGAAATAGTCGGTTTCTTATTAACGTGTTTAGTAACATCGTTTGCATCATCATCTTGCATAGATAAAGATAATAAAGATTGAACTGAATAACGTCTAAAGTAAGAAATGCACCCTCCTAATTTCTGTGGGTCGTTAATCTCTGGTAGTTTAATTTCAGATATAAACTCTTCACCCGTTTCAATGTCAATTACTATACTTTGAACACACCCATCTGCAATAGGTTGTAATAGAAGTAAATTGTATTTATGTAGTATCGGTTCAACTACATCTAAAATAGTGTTTAAATCAGCGTATTTAGATTTAAAGAATGGATTGTCAGCAGACTTGTTAATCTTACCGATTTCTTGTTTAGCTAAATGTAGCTTAAAATAAATTCCGTTTGGCTTTGGAATTGCGTCTTCAAATGTTTCGTTTTTCATCTTGTTTTATTTTTAGATTGTTTACAAATATAATACTTATTAACTTATTAAACTATTTTATTTATACTTTTTTATTAATTCTTCTTGTAATATTCTCATTTGAAAGTAATTTTCACACTTCAAGATTCGTTCTTCTATCTCTGAAATCAAAGGATTCTCAATTGTTAATTCTGTTTCTTGTAAATCTCTTAATACAACCGAGTAAATGTATTTAAAATCTATCTCATTCTTTAAAAGTTCAAATTGTTTTAATGCCCAAAGAACTGTTGCGTGGTCTCTATTGATTACATTTCCTATCGCAGTCAAAGACAAACCTTTATTTCTTAAGTATCTACAAACAACAAATCTTGCATACACCTTTTCACGTTTCCTTGATTTTGTGTTTAGTTCATATTTTAATACCACTTCGTTTAAAAATTTATCGTCTAATATGTAGTTACTTTTCATTCTCCATTGATTTAAGCCACTGTCTAAAGGCTAGGTTGATATTGTTTTGTTGTTCGCTTAATTCGATGTCAGCATCTCGCATAAAGTAGTTGTCGAATCTTCTGATTGATGCTATTAAATCGTTTGCTATCATCTTCATTTGTTGATTGAAGTTTTGGTCTTCTAAGAAATCTGCTAGTACTGGCATCACTCCGATAGCACCTAGTAATTTTGTTTCTGTTTTCATTTCATTTCTTTTATTTGTTTAAAAATATGTTGTGCCTTCTGATTAAAATCTAATCCTTTGCCTTCATCAACTGTTGACTGAATTCTAATCTTTGTCTTTGTCGATGGAACGAAGGTATTTTTTACCTCCGTTGGTTTAATATCTCTGTTGAAAAAATCTGTTATTGCTTTCATCCTAGTTTTTCTTTTAGTTCGTTTAACTCTTTTTGTATTAACATCTTTTCGTATTCTTCTCTTTCTGCTGCTTCAAATTCATTGTTACGATTGTACTTTTTGATTCTGAAATTTGATAAATACAACTGATGTTCTAAATCTTCTATTCTTGTTCTCATCTTTCTTGTTGTTTAATTGTGAAATAATAGTTTTCAATTACATCAATTGCTAGTGTAATTTGATTAGCAGAATCCCAATCGCCTTGATTCATGTAAAAGGTTTTGATAATCTCTAGTTCTTTAATTGTGTCTTTCATAATTTTTGTTTTTCGTTAATTGATATATGCAAATCTAATACAATTGTTTAGAACTACAAACTTTATCAACAAAAAAATAACAAATATTTTCATTTATTTTTAAGATGTCAATGTTTATCGGCTTTTCAGAGCATAAAAAAAGGAGACTTTTACATCTCCTTCTTAACCTAAACTATGAAAAACAAAAACTTTCCGTAAATATACTAAAATTTATAACTCCATCAACTCGTTTATACAAGTTTTACCGTTTATTATTACAGCACAACCTATGATTGGTTTCTTTCCAGCCTTTGCATAAGCCATTGCATAAGCATCATGGTCTATTCCACAACCTACTTGAGCACCAAATATCTTAAAGTTAGCACCTGCAAACCATTCTGTATAACATTGTGTGTGTAAGTGACCTTGAACTGTCGACATCATATCGGCTCTGCATTTAGCTTTAGCCGTTCCTGCTTCACCATGAATGTATTGAACTTCATCTATTACTACTCGTTCTGTAAAGTTCCAATTAGGCGTTTCTAAAACTTCTTTGTAGGCTTTAATCCACTTTCTAGGAACTGCTCCCGTTTGTGCTTTACGCATTATTAATCTATCATGATTTCCAATTGTTACATCTGCGTTTGGAAATGCTTTGTACCAATTAGCAATTTTATTAATAGCCAAATCTAGTTCTTCACCTCCTGACATTCCGTCCACATCTGTTTCGTGGTAACTCGAATAGTGGTTATCAATTACATCTCCAATGAAAACTACTTTATTGCAGTTATGTTTATTATATATTTCAATACAGAATTCTAGATAACCTTCTAAACAGAAAGGTTCATGCAAATCTCCAATACATAATACTCTAGTTTCATTCTTTTTGCGTGTGTTTAAAATTAGATTATACTCTGATTCATTTAATCTTGGTCTATATTCCATTTTGGTTTAATTTTAGGTAGATAAAAAAACCTTCGTTAAGAAGGTCTATTTAATGTTATTGATTTCTTGTAGTGTACTTTTAGATGTTAATTCAATACCGTGATTCTTAAAGAAAGAAATGATTTCACTTAAATAACTGTTTCCTGCTCTTGCTCCCGTTGAATATATCTTAATGAACTGATTCAATTGACCCGTGAAAATAAAGTTATAACCCGGTACATACGGCGACATCTGATAAGTTTTTTGATTCTTTGCAATTTCAGCTGAATAGTAAGGTTTAATGTTTACCTTCTTATTCATTGGATACGTTTTAGAATTACCTTCAATGATTTTAGTAAAGTAATCTATTTGTCTTTGTATTCCAACCGTTAAAGAAGCAAGTTTAACATTTGCACCGCTGTCAGTATTGCCGATGTTACCAGGATTGTTTGTTCTGTAGCTTCTAGTTCCTACTTTGAATCCTTCATGGTCTGTCATTACGATTAAAAGTAATTTCAATCCTCTAGAAATATCCATCTTTTCAATGGCAGGAATGTACTCTTTTAGAATCTCATCGTTAAATGAAATCTTAACATTGTTTAAAATTGGTTTGTCGGGAAACTCACTACCGTAGATAGTTACCCCTTTGTACTTTTCGTTTTCCATAAAAATTATTTATTTGTTCGGAGCAAATATACAATTAAAATTAACAAACCTAATATTATACCTAAAAATCTTATGTTATAAGCCAATCCTCTCTTCTTTGTATTCTTAGCTTGTTTAACGCTTTCTTTTACTTTCCACTTCGTGACGTACCGAATCGTCTCAAAACTGTCTCTAATCGCTTTATATCGATATCTGTATTCAATTCTTGTTTGCCATCTAGTTTTAGGAATGATAGGTTCAGGACATTCAATAGAAACTGTACGGTAAATAATTGAATCTTTACCGTCCTTGCCTTTGATGGTATCATGTAACGTTACTACTTTCTCTGTCTGTTCAATCACTCCACCCTTCTTGATGAACTTTCTCATGTGATAGTTAGGTGAACAAGAAACCAAAGCTATCAAGTAGATTGATAACAAGAACGAGAAGATAATAAATGCTAAATGTGTGTAGTTTACTTTCATGGTTTATGTAAATTTGTTATTTTATGTATGTAAATTAAGCATTTTTCACGTTCATTAAGCGTTTTTCACTTCTCTATCTTTCTACTAAACGCATCTGATATCTTACTACCTAAAGCCACAGATAAAAACCCGAAGAATACTTCCGAGTTATAACCATGTGCAAAGAAATCTATTAAACCTACAAGCACACAGATAGCAAAAGACGTAAACATAGTTAAACTTGTTCTTGACCATTTACCCTCCTTCTTTAAAGTATCAGATAGTAGTTCTTTTAATACGGCTTTTACGTTGCTCATCAGGTAGTATTGCTATTAGTTCTATTTTTTTAAACGTGTCATCCTTGTGAGATGATGATTGTCGTATCTCTTGGTTATCAGATAAACAGTTAAATAGTTTCTCTTCTACAGATGACAGTCGTGAGTTCATCCAAATAAGAGCAATTACGGTCATTCCTAAAGCACCGTGTTTTTTTATGGTTTCAATAATTTCAAGCATTGTGGTTTAATTTATGATAAAGGTATTTGGCATTCAGTGTAGTTACTTACTTCGAAAGTTACAGACATCATATGTCCAGCAGCGTAATCTAGTAAATCGTTGTTTAAAGGTGTTCTGCTAGGGTCTCCAAGAATGTTAACATCTAGGTCATCACCCCAAGCAAACTCTAGATACAAATCATTTAAGATTAAATCTGTATCTGAAATAATATTATTAATGTTTGCACGATTCTTTTGTATAATATCAAAGCAATAAATCTCTACTGAATATTGAACAGTATTTTCAAGACTTAAAGAACTTACGGGTACAACAAAAACGATAGGATATTTTTCATCTATTGTAGCGAAGTTAGACATTTGTTCTTTGAAGTCAGCACCGAACTTTTCTACCATGTAATGAGCATTACAAAACGCTTCTAGTTTATTTAATAGGGTTATGTAGCTTGTCATAATACTGCTGATTGTTGGATTTTATTAATCTTGTTTTGCATTGATGTTACATCTGATTCAACTACTACAGCTTTAACAGTCATTTGCCCACCTTGATTCTGTTGGTTATTTGCACCGAATGTATTAGCGTTATTGTTTGCACCTGACAAAGTAACGGATGGAGTAGCTTCCTGTGTAGATGTATTGCCACCTCCACCACCTCCACCCGGAGCAGTACCACCCGTAGCACCACCACCACCAAGAGCAGCTAAACCTTTTGCAGTAGCAGCGACAGAAGCAGCTATTCCTATTCCCGCACCAATTTTGTTTCTTGCAATTTCACCTGCTGCTATTGCAGGACCTCCAGGAATTAAAGCATATTTTAAAGTAACTGCTGCGTTAGCTGCTGCCGTGTTAATTATAATCTTCGCAATACCTGCTGCATTTTCTGCTATCAATAAACCTTTTTGAATAGCTTTATTTTTCTCAAATACATTTTTAAGAAGACTAATTCCTGAAACTGCTAAATCTAAATTTGCGTTTTGAATAGCTTTCTTTGCATCTGCAACTGCTTGTAGTGTTGCTATTTCTTTATCAGCAGCAGCTTTATCAGCAGCAGCTTTATCTATTGCTTCTTGTGCTGCTTTGGCTTTATCTTCTTCTTTCTTTGCTGCTCTATTTGCAGTAGCCGTAGCAACAGAAGCCTGAAGTTCAAGTGCGTATTTTTCTCTTATTTGTTTTTCAGTTTGAAATTCTTCTTCAGCATATAATTCAGTTAAACGTTTCTTTTCATCAGCAGTAAGTTTAGCATTAGTAGCTAAATCTTGTAGCATTCTTTCATGCTTTGTTTTGTTTAAAGCTAATTCTTTCGTGATACCGTCTTCTTGTGCTTCAAATTCTAAATCCTCAATTAACCTAATAGCTGCTAGTCTATCTTCTCTAAATTGTTTCTCTGCTGCGATTCTTGCTTTATATGCTTCTTGTGCTTTCTTATTACCTTCTTGAGTTAATTTAGATTGCTCATCAGATGCTTTTTTCGCTTCTTCTTTTTTACGATTAGATTCAGTCTTTTCAATAACTTCAATTTGATGCATTGAATCTTTAACTACTTCTCTTTGCTCGTTATAAGACTTTCTTAATGCTAAAATTTCTTCTTCATCTAAATCTCCGCTTAATCTTGCAGCAATCATTTTCTGTTTAGTAGCTTCTAATCTTGCAGCAGCAGTTTTTAAAAGCCAATATTGCTTTTGCTTCTCTTGGTATACAGTATTTTTACCATCTAATTTAGCTAGTTCAATTTCTCTATCGTATCCACTTACAACTGATTTACTTTTTTCTTCGTATGCTGCCGCTGTTTTCTCTGCTGCTGCTGCTTGTTTATCTGCTGCATCTTCTGCTGCGTTATTAGACAACCCTAACCAATCGCACAAGTCTTTGAATCCTTGAACAACCATATCAATAGCATCACTAATGTAGCCGAATACTTTACCCACAGCTTGAAGCACTGGCTTTAATATTCCTAGCTTATTCATTACTACACCAATGATAGCAACGATGGCTACAATCGCAGCAACCAATAAGAATATAGGATTTGCAAGTAATGACACGCCGAATTGAATAAACGCTTTAGATAAAGTAGTGACAGAAGAAATTAAACCTTTTATTCCTGCTCCAATCGTTGCAGGTGAAATGCTACCTAATGCCTCTTGAAACGTCTTAGCTTTCTCTGCTGCACCTTCGAAGTCCATATTCATCAAGTCGCCTTGAATGGCAGCAAATGAATTCGATACTGCTTCAAACTTCGAACCCGTAGCGAATACTGCTACTTGTTCATTAGCATCTTTTAGTTGGTCTGAAAGTTCACCTGCTCTCATAGCAAGTTCTTGCATTTGTTTAGGGTCTGTTGCATTAGCAAGTTCACCTTTCAACTCCCTTAACTCAGATTTTATTTGAGCAAGTCCTTTAAGTTTGATTTCTATTTCAGCCATTAGATAACCATCATAGTGTTATTGTAAGAACTATTATCTTCGCAGTCTTCAGGTGGTTTAATATCTGAATCTTTATTTAAAGCAGATGTAAATTGTGGATACAATGCTTTCTCTTCAAGAATATATTTACGAACTCTTTCTTCGTAGAATGCGGCCATTTGAGAGTAATGGTCCATTACAAAAGCTACTTCACCTTGTCCAACGTTTTGAGAATACTCGCCACTTTGAACTTGAATACCTTTATTTTTAAGTTGGTAAGACAATCCAAACGCTGCTTGTTCTGCACTTCTCCAAGCTACAATAGGTTGTATCTTTTCAATCAATGTAGTTTCATCTGCATTCGCTGTTTGTGCATTGTAAACGCCTAGCAAATAGTTATAAAAATAAGTCCCTAATAAGAACTGTACACGCATATCTGAAGCAGGTTTGATATACGGAACAACATCGTTTACATCTACATTTTTAGTAATAGGTGTATTGTTTTTTAAGTATGCTTCTGTTATAAAGTATATCATTAGAATGTAGATTGAGTTTGAGATTTAACAACGTCACCATCTGCGATTGGAGAAAGTCCTGCCATTGCACGAATCTCATTTGGAGTCATTGATTCAAGTACTTTTGTAGCAACTAAAGGAGACATTGAATTTAAAGCAGTAGTAACAGTAGAGCCTTCGTCTTTAATTTCTGTTATTGCTTCGTTTATAATTTGGAAGTTTAGTATTTCAATCTTCGCGTCAATACCTGCAACCTTTGTTAGTGAGTTAAAGATGTCTTGTACTTGTTCACGCAATGGAATAACTACATTTTTCTCGAATATAATGTACGCTTGTTTAATATCAGCACCACCGCCAAGACTTCCCGTAGTTCTAACTCCCATTAGTATAGGGTCAATCGTGTGAGCAAAACAAATCTGTTCAGTATTTAAATCTGAAGACTCCTTAAACATCTTATCATTATCCGAAGTTGGAACAGTCACAAGTTCTGGAAGGTCTTCTTTACGATTAGCGAAGAACGCAACGGCTTTTCCTGCGTTCTCAGCACCTTTCAACTTGTTTGTAGTATCTTTTATCAACTCCATTTCTTCGGGTGACTGTGGCTTCTTAGGAAACATCATAGCAAACGATGGAAAAATAGAATTTTGTATGTTAGCTTTAGCAAAGTAAGATAGTTCACCGCTTAAATAAGCGAAGTTTAAAGCACTTGTGTACTGTGGAATAGGATAAATATCTTGACCTACTGCATAATTCTCATAAACAAAGATACATTCACCATCTTTTAACTCAGGATGGTAAGGACAATACGTTCTTATTTCGTTTACATATTGCCAATCTTGATTTACAGAGTAGATTGATTTGTCTTTATTGGTACGAACCTTTTCTGCTCCTACCCATTTAACGCTTTTTAAGTTACCATTCTCTAGTCTTAAAATAAAATATACTCTATCGTGTAGGATAAGGTCTTTAGTAACTTGTAGCAATGATTTTTTAATATCAATCTTTTTACCGAATGCATACAAATCAACTTTATCCTTCATTGATAGTTTTGATTCGTCGTATTGATAACCTCCACCGATTACAGCGTTAGTTTTGTAGTTAACAATTGAACCATGCAAAGGAGAAGAATAATAGATTTGATTCCATAACTGCGGTGCTAAATTGTCGTTTCCGAATCTAATGATATTTTGTTGTTGTCTTCTAGTATCTACAAAAGGTAAACTCAAATTTGATTCAGGTACTTTCAAGAATGGAGTACTGAAAGATTGATATCCTTTATTTTCTACTTCTGCAACTTGTACAGTATTGTCTTTTTTAAAATTGCCAAATATTCCCATTATTCGTATATTGATGTTGATGTTCCTTCTACTACCATTCTACCTTCTTCTAATTCTGTTAAACCTGATTCTGTTGTATCTTCGTCAACTGTGATAGGGTTTTCACTTTCGTAGACTTTATAGATATATTGACCGATTCTAAACGTTGCATCAACTCCCTCTTCAAGATTAAACAGATTGTATCTTTCCGGATAAAGCGAAGTATCTGTACCAACCCAATACACGGGTGTCAAAGTCAAGTCAAATTCCCATTCAAACTTGAATAGAAAATAAGGATTTGCAATAGTCGCACTTTCATCTAGTGTTAAAGCAAAAGTATTGTTAGAATCTTTATTTAAATATATCATACTAGTATAAGTATTTAAATTAAAAAATGGTTAAAAACAAAAAAAGGGTAACTGTTAAGCCACCCTTTTAAAAAGATAATTAAGAAAATTATGAGATAGGAGTAGTTAAACTAGCAATCAAAGCAGAGTTAACTTCGTACGCCAAGTTCTCGTATTCAGCAACAAACGTTACCGAGTATTTAGAACCATCTGCTTTCGCTGTTCCTGAACCTTCAGATACTGCAGTAACTTGTGCATTTGGAAAATACCAATACTTACCATTAGCATCACCTACAACTAGAGCCAAGTCTCTTTGCCCTTCACCTAGAACTTTGATAGCTTTAGATTTAGCAGCCTCACGTCTGTGAAACATTAACGTAACTGTTCCCGTTGTGAAAGATGAACCGTTGATTAAATCAGCGGCAACTTCTTCTGTATAATTTCCCGTATTTCTTTTAAATTCAAATGCTACGAACTCATCAACTAGAGTCCCGAAAGAAGATATAATCCAGTTAGCTTGAACTATTGTTCCTAAGTTATCCATATCGTTGATTAGAATCGAAGTAATGCCACCGATATTATTGTCGCATCCTTTTGTGATTGTTTCTAAAACTGTACAAGACATATAAAAATGTATTAAGGGAAGGTATTTCACTCCCCGTTATTATTAATTAATTACGATGCAACGCAGTCACCGAAGAATACAATTTGCGTAGGGTTAGTGATATAGAAACCAACTTTAAAGTCAGCTCTTGCACCAATTCTACGGTCAAGTGTAGTCTTAGAGAAATCTACAATTTGCAAAGAATCCATATCTCCTTCAGCATCTAACGCATAAACGAAGTTGTTAGGGTCTGTCAAGATAATTGTATCAGCAGGTAAACCATATTCAACTACAATTTTAATATCTAAGAAAGAAAGATTTAAAGCAGCAGTAGTATAGTTGATTGTGTTAGCTGAAGCAGTAGCAATACGGTAAGCTGTAGCAACGTTTGGAGAAACTTTGAATTGTAAGTTAGCACCTGCGTTAGTTAACATCTCATCTGTAGCCAATGTCAATACATCACCTAAATCATCAACAACAGTTGAAGCAGTAACAGTGTTTTGAGCAGCACGAATAATTCCCGTTGCAGCACAGATTCTTACTAACCATCCGTCACATTTGTTTAAGATAGCGTTACCCGAACCCGTGTCACCTTGCCACATAATCAAAGCTAATTCTTCATGTGCCTTGTTAGACATTTGCTCCCAGAAGTAAGTCATGAAAGATGCAACTGTGAAATCAGAGTTAGAACCTTTAGACATTTGGTCAGCTAACCAAGATTGCTCTAATTGATATTGACAGATAGAAGTTTGAACAGACAATGCACATACGTCAACTGTGATAGCATCAACTGTAGAATCTGTTGGTGTGAAATCACAATCAGCAGCTTGAATCAATTGGTCAAACAATACGTTTGCGATTTTTGTAGAATTTTTAATGCCAGGTAAAACTCTGAAGTTTCCTGCTGCACTTCCCATTCCGTAAAGACGAGAATAGAATTCAATTGGGTTTGCTTGAAGTAACGCGTTAGTCTCAACGGTCAAGTCAAATTTATACTTTTTAGCCATTAGTTTGTTTTTAAAAAATTTGTTATGTTTGAAAATCTTTGCATCCCACTTAATTCCATTTGAACTTCTTCAGAAGGGGATTCTTCTTTAGAGTCAGTTAATTCATTTTTCAAATCTGCGATTAATTGTAGAACCTCTTTGAAGCGTTCGTCCAATAAAGGATTTACGATTGCAAGAATTGCTTCAGCATCAGTCGCAGGGTCTACAGCCATTTCAGTTTCAGCAACTTCAGAAGCCATTTCTTCTTCTTCAACTGTTACTTCTTCTTCTGCTACTTCCTCCATTGCAACTTCTTCCGTTACTTCTTCTTCAACAGGTACTTCAGCCATCGCAGTTTCATCCTTAATCTCTACAACTTCTCCATCTTTTACAACGTAGATTTTGCCATCGATTAGGTGTTCACCATCGGGTAACTTCATACTATATTTATTTATTTGATTACTTAATTTAAGACCTAGAAAACCCTCGATTGAGAATCCAACTTGTCCGTCTTCTACAAGTTTGTTATAATATTCTACATCAGTAATCTGTGCTGTCATCATTAACGTTCCTTTAGGGACATCTATTCCGAATGTAGAAAATGCTTTATCTTTTTTTGGTTCGTCTACTAACCATGTCTCCAAAACATAAGCA
>Ga0208975_1001076_pt1 | contig 12013 bp, 17 predicted proteins | sample GreLakmeER78MSRF_FD_187700 | JGI IMG/M metagenome (GOLD analysis project Ga0208975, IMG submission 187700) | Freshwater lentic microbial communities from great Laurentian Lakes, MI, USA - Great Lakes metaG ER78MSRF (SPAdes) | ecosystem: Environmental > Aquatic > Freshwater > Lake | place: Great... | reverse complement strand
CAGTGCGTACAGAATGGGTCAGCACTTGTGTATGGCCAGGGTTCATACGCCGTAGTCATTGCGCCACTGTGATGGTGAATGATTGTCTTCGACCATTAGGCGATGTTCTGGTGCGGAATACAAACGGACTATGTGGATGCACACGTCGTCGCCGTTGTCGTACATATCTGTTTCTTCGGCGGCGGACATTGGTATGCCGTCGTGGGTTTCGCATACGGGTGGCCCACACCAGTTTTGTTGTATGCCGTAGGCCACCCATTCATCGAACGTCATATTAGAACGGTTCTTCGTCTGCTAACACTGGCATTGGCTTACCGATTGTGCCGACCTTAGCCATTGTTTGACCTGTTTGGTCTTTGACCCACGAGTTCCAACGGCACGATGCGCCTACTTCGTCAGCTACTAGCGAGGTGAACTTGCCTTTTGTGCCGTCTTTCTTGGTGTATTCGTCGGTTTCCATACGCCCTACGACGATGATGTTGTCGCCTTTGGTGAGGGTGTTTGCTACGTTTTCTGCGAGGCTTCCGAATACTTTGACTTCGAACCAGGTGGTTTTCTTTTTGTCGTCTTTGCCGGATGTTGTGGCTACTGAAAATTCAAGTACGGCCATTCCTCCGTTGGTGAATCGTAGGTCTGGTTCTTTGCCGAGTTTGCCGTGGATTGTGATGTTGTTACTTGTCATTGGTTTCCCCTTCCGAGGGTGTTAGGTGTTTGGTTTGGTTCGCAGCTTTTTGACAGCGATGCGATGGTGGTGCTTTTAGCGATACATAGGTGGTTACTGTGATGCCGCATCGGGCGCAGTGCCAGTCTTGTCGTAGCGATATGCCCTTCATTGGGTTCAGAGTATACCCTGGGTGTGTCTTAGTCAAGCGCAATGTCGTTTCCATTTTTGTACTAGGGGGTGGCGTGATTGGCAGATGTATCGCTGGATGGATTTACGTGCCTTCAGGCAGCCCCATCCCCACGGACCCACTCTCCAAATTTTAGTACCATCAGGTTCGATGTGGGACTTGAACGCTATTGCGTCGGCCACTCTGACTTGTTCACGTGGGGTCATACCTTTGGCAGATGAATGATTACTCCACCTGCGAAAAGTTGAGCGATGAATCCCTAGGCCACCTGTGTACGAGCGAGTCGAGTGCTTCCAGTTCGGTTCGTTCGTGCCAGGTAGCCCCGTCTCACAGGTTCCAAGTGCCTGGTAATAAGCGTCTGGAAGTACCCCACGATATTCCTTGTGGCTGTTGTCATTTTTAGCGTGTGCTGTTGCTGGTGTTAGTGCCAGTGACACGGCTAATCCAACGGTGAATATGATTTTGTGCATAGTGCCTCCTTGTTGGGTTGGCTTGCGTTCCCATTTCTCTACGCGAAAAAGAGTCTAGCAGTCAGTCGTACAATTCGTTTGTTTGTAGGTCTTGTACGTGATGGGGAAATAGGAGGAATCCCTTTGCCGGATTGTCTGAATCGGGGGCGAAATTTCTTTTTTCTAGTCTGTCGTAGTTGTGTCGAAGAAAGTTCTTCAAGCGTTGAACGGATACGAGTACGAAGGATTCAGGTGCGAACCTGTATGCCCACCATTCTGCCTCTGTGACGTTGATGCCAGAGTCCTTCCAGACCCCACCAGACGGCTTCTGCTGCGTCTCGACAGCCATCCTGCCGTTACGGTACCTATCGGCCTTGACTTCCACCGTAGCCCTGTTCAGAGCGTTGAAGAAATCAATCAGTTGAGCTTCCCCTTCGTGGCCGTAAGCCAGGTCGGTTTGGAAATCAAACTTAGGGTTGTATCCACCTATCTCCATCATCGCTCCTTGTAGTAGGGATTGTCTTTGTTGTGTATCAATGTGGCGTACCCTGCCATCAGGTAGGGCTGCCAGTTGGTTCTGATGTGGGTGAACCAGGCTTGCCTGTCTTGTTCAGTCATATCTTTCCACATAGCGAAGGTGGTGCCGACTTCCGGTTGGCTACCTATCGCCATTGGGTCTGCCCAATCTGTTTCTCAACTCGTAATTGTCGTTCAGTGCGTGTTGAAGATTGTTGCCAAGTTCTTTCAACCGGCGTTCTGCTATCTCCAAATCTGATTTCAGTTTGTTGATTTTGTTTTGGTAGCCACAAATACAGCGCAATGGCAACTCTTGTTTATCAGTCATTTGAATTTCTCTCCTATCAAAACGCCGCACAAAAATACGGCACCCAACATAATAATTTGAACAATGAAATCACCCACGGCGTTGCATCCCCACAAACTTGGTTAGCAAACGACATACATCGCACGTTCTGAAATAATCGTGGTCGTGCTTCTGGGCATAAACAGAAAGCTCTTTCGCCATCTCTTTCCAGTTGTCACGGTCATCCATCAAATCAAGATAACGCCGGAACTGCTCATCAGATTTCCGTTTCAAACGGTTCAACTCCTCAGTTGTTCGTTCCAAACTAATCTGCAAATCGTTAGACCTGTAATCGTCGCTCATTATGCTGCCCTTTCTTCATCGAAACATCCTTGGTAAAAAGCGTTACCGAAAATTTCTACTGGGTGATACCCAAATTTGATACACCAAAAGTCAGCCCAGTAAATGTCGATACCTTTTTCAAGCCACCCTTGCCATTTGCTTTGGTGAATCTCATACAGTTGGTTGGTAGCGATGAGCTTGTCAATCAAAGGTTGAGGGTCTAGCCGTATCTTTTTAGAGTCTGATACAGGGCGATACTTCGCTCTCATATCTCGTGCCGCGTTACGACATACATCGCATCGGCATTTCATTTTACGGTACATATCGATGCCGTGTTCAGTTGGTATTATTCTCGGTGCCATTTAGTTCCCCTTGGATTTCTAGATATTGGTCAATGATTTTTCGTTCACGTTCTGACGGAGGACCAAGCCTGTCAAAATCGCTGGTGTTGTATATCCGGTTCATCAAACATTCAAACAATGTTTTAGATAGTTCTTTCATATGAGCCATTGTCGGCCATAAACATTCGTCACAGAAACAAGATGATGGGTGTTCCATTAGTAACCTGCCTGCTTCAATAGTTTCGCCATATCTTCAAACCTCATAATGGCGTACTGTTCGCTACCTGTGCCGTGACCTTGGCGTTTCACAACAAGAACCCCATAGTCGGCGTTGGCGTTGATGCGTTCTGTTTCTGTTTCTTGTAGCCAAGCTGACAGTTCAAACCGTTTAGCAGCTTTACATTCAAACACTAACGGCCCACATCCTGTTACGTCACCTTTGTCAAGGTTGCCGTGTAACGCTCGCCTCTCGGCATATGGGAACCCAACGGTTTGCAGGTATCGAACGATGAGGGTTTCAAATGATGTTCCTCGTTGTTTACCAGGCGACATTGTTGGCGGCCTTTCTGATTAGTTCACGCACGACAGCAGACCGTGAAAGGTTTTTGTCCTCTGCCAGTTTCGTGAGTTGTTCTAGTTGTGTTGGTGACAACCGGACACCCAAGAAGAATGTTCCTGGTGTGTTGCTGGTTGTGTCTATGGTTCTTTTCGCAGGCATCAGTCCTCCTCTGGCTTTGATGCGTTAGCGATGGCTTCTTTGAAGGCGACGCGCAGTGCGGCAAGGTCGGATTGTTTGCCGAACCCAAACTTTACTTTGGCTACTTTGTAGACAGTCACAGGTGAGATGCCTTCTTTGTTGCAAGCTTTGTTGAACGCTTCTACTTGGTCTGCTGTGAGTGGACCGTCAGCGTCATCTTCTTCTGTTGGCTCTGGCTTGGGTGCTGGTGCGCTGGCTGGTTTTGGTTTGGCCATTTGACCTGTTTGTTTCTGTGGTGCTGGTTTGCCACCAAGGTCTTCCCATTCCTGCTTAGTCCACAGTGACAGGGCGATACCGAAACGCATCGAGGCGTTACGTAGGAAGTCACCGACAAGTTCTTTGTCTAGTTCCATCTTGTCTGCTTTGACTGAACCAACTCCGAGCATTTCTTTGCCGTGGATGGTGAGCCATCCCCACATTGTTGCGATGCCGTTCTCAATGTGGATGGCAGGGCGACCATTGTTCCAGCCGCAAGGTTCCCACGACCAGTATGGGTCTACTTCAATGAGGATGCGTGTAATGTCTGCGTGTCCTACGAAGTCAAGTTGGATTCCACCTTTGGGTAGTTTGCCAACAATCTTGGGGTCCGGTACAGCAAAGTCTGTCATTACTTTGCGTAGCTCTTTTTCTTTGTTTTGTGTTTCCACTGGTATTACCTTTCTAGGTGTGTTGTATTTGAGGTTTTGGATGCTCGTTATTTTGTTGATGTCTGTTGTGTATTCCATTGTCATTCTCCTTTTAGACGCAATGTTCTGCTTGATGAAGCCTTAACGTACTGTGCGTATGTGTCAGGGTTTTCTGCTTGGAAGCGTTTGGAATCAAACCAGTCACGCTTGTATCCCTTCCACGTTGCTACGACAGCACCGTTGATGGTGGCTGTTTCGTTAGGGCCGATGAGGTCGCACAGTTCTGCTTTCAACTGGTCTTCTAACGCTTTGTATGATGCCAGTTCTGATTTGACGTGCTTCAATCGAGTAATCAAATCGGCTGCTGATTCAGGTATCTCAATCGCTTCTGATTGGGTTTGCTGGTAGCGAGTGGTGATTGTTTCGTAACTGTATACAACCCCTGGTGGGTCCATTCCTAGTTCAATGGCGTTCAACCATTTCGCTGATGACTCGATATGTTCAGCCATTTCATCGTCGGTCAAGTTTTGTTCAACGAGTGTCAAGCGAAGTGTGTTGTCAAACACGGCCCACGTCACTCGTTCTGCACCGGAACAGATGGCTTGCTGTAATCCTTGGATACGCCAATAGTCAGGAAGTGTGCCTGAAAATTCACGGCTTGTTGTTTTCACTTCAAGAATGTGTTTTGTTTCTTCGTTCCAACCGTCAAGTGTTGAGATAAGATGGCATCCATTGTCGTCGTCGTAGCAGAACAGTTCGTCTGGTGTTTCAAACTTCACACCAAGTCTGTCGCCTGCCCATTGGATGATGGTGTCTTCAAGACGATTGCCTGTTTCCATTGCAGCGTTCGGCTGGATAGGTGTTGGTGCTACACCGGACAGTAGTTCTGCGGCGTACTGGTCTTGCTTTACGAACGGATGCACACCGTAGATTGCGCCTGCTGCTGATGCAGAGATTCGACGGTTGCCTTGGTCATCCATATATCTTTGGTTGAGCCAAGCTTGTGAGCCGTGTGGTTCTTTTGGTATTCGGTAACGCTGGTATCCCATTGCGTTTCCCCTTTCTTGTTGTTTAACTATTGGTCAGAGTACACGCAGGGTGTGTCTTTGTCAACTGTTCATCAAGATTATTTTACGCATCATTCCGACAGGGATATAAAACAGGTTTATTCCGTCGCCGTCGTGGAAGGTTTGGAGCAGTGTGATGTGGTCTTTCTTCGCTCCGGCATCGCCTGTGGGTACTAGGAAACCTACTGATTGGACAAGTGTTTCGCCGTCGTCATCTACGTCGTCAAGGGTTAGCCAACCTGGGTCGCCCCCACAAGCGTCAGCCCAATAGACAAGAGCTACTGGGTATGGTGGTGGTTCTAGTTCAGTCGTCTGTTCGTTCGTCAAGGTGTTCTCCTTCTACGCGACAATCGTGGCACCATTTGCCTTGGCTGATAGGCCATACTTCTCCACAGTTAGGACAGGTATACAGGTTTTTGATTGCGACCATATCCTGATATTACTAGGCGGCTGATACCTGTCGAGGCTGTTCAAGTAGGGCATCTATTCGTGCCACGAGATTAAGAAGTTGGTCTTCTTCAACACCTCGAACTACTACTTTTGAAAGGAAATTACGGATGAGAAGAAGGTCTGTGAGTGTCATAGGACTTGTCACATTATCATCGTGGAGTGGTGATGTGTTCCTCTACAAGAGTTAAACGTGCTTCAATTCTGTTGACCGAATCACGTAGGGATGAGCCACCGTTGGGGAGCATTTGTTGTTCTACGAATGACATTGTTTTTTCTAGGCGTTGCGCCCATTTGAACACCGGATGTATAACACTTCGGTAGATGATTCCGAGCGCACCAATGGTTGCGCCAACTGTAATAATCCACTGCGCAACAGTCATTGACTTTTCCTGTTACTAATCTTGACAGCTTCAATCCATACTGATAACAGAATCGCTATTGAACTGGCACCAATACAACCGAACAGAATAAGGGCGAACATTACTGCACGTTTCATTCAGGCTTAGGTAAGGCTCGCCAGGCTGCTTCGAACTTGGCAGCATCCTTGGCCATAGCAGGAGAAATTTCGATATGCAACCACGAAGGTGAACCCTGATACGAACCGGCATTGTCATCCTTACTAAAAATTTTGACCCCCGATTTCCCTGGCCCACGGCTACACCTGTATCCAGCACCATAGTCACCGAAGGCGTACCAATGGATTTCTTCAATCTCTAGTTCTTCGGAATACTTCAGCAACCAGTCCCACATTTCACGAGCAACTTTTTCGTCAGGGTATTGGCAGTCTAAGGCTGCGCCAGTGGCGTGAACCGATAGGTACTTTTCCATACCTGGGTCGCCAATTTTCTTGCCAGCAGTCTTGTCATTTTTCATCAGCCTCAAGGAATAGATGCCGATGTTCTTCGTCTTCCAACGACGCTTACACAAATCAGCAAGCTTTTCCGTTCCAGGCTGTGCCTTCTTGCCATCAAAACTTGGGTAGTAACTGTATTCTCTTGGCATATTTTTTCCTGTTGATGACACCAACAGTCAAAGTAGGTGGTAGAGTGCTGTTGCCCTTAGCAAGGTCGTTACCCCTTTCTCCCTTGCTAGGGGCGCTGTCGTATCTACTCGTCTACTCCAACTCCTAATGCGATAGCGATAATGTTGATAAGCAAAGCAGCAACGCTGATAAACATTGCTTTACTAAGGGCATCACCAGACAGCGTGATTAGGACTAGCCCTGTTCCGGCAGCCCATAAAAGCAATGACGTGATAGCACCAAAGTATTTTTGCATAGGGGTTACTTTATCATTTCCGTCTGGAGGCTACGGCGGCTACGGCTGTCATTCCTGCTATGGCTATCAAGGCTCGGCGTTGGGATACAGGGATATTGGACCCGACTGGGATGTAGGTATCTACGGCTCCACCAAAGATGTTGACTGATTCCTCGAAGGCTTCTCTGACTTCTTCGGGGGCTTCTTGTACTGCTTCTACCAGTGCTTCAATCTGGGCATCAGATAGGTCATCCACATTCAAAGCTTCAAACACTTGGGTTGCTTCTTCTGCTGTGATGGTGGCCAACACTTCAGGGCTTGTTGCCAACTCAACTGCTTGTTCCTCGCTGATGACTGGGGGTATCTCTACAGGGATTGTTGTGGTTGTTGTAGGGTTTTCTGTTGTTGTAGTGACCGGAACTGTCGTGGAGGTAGATGATGTGGTGGTGGAAGTTGAAGTTGTCGTGGTGGGTTGAACGACAGTCGTGGTTGTCGGCGCGACAGTTGTTGAAGTTGTGCTTGTTGTTGTCGGGGCTACTGTTGTTGTGGTTGTTGTCGTCGTGGTGGATGTTGTCGTAGATGTGGATGTGGTGGTTGTTGTTGACGTTGTTGACGTGGATGTTGTGGTTGTCTGTTCTTCTGTGGTAGTTGTCTGCATAGAGCCGACACCGTTGAAACCCAGTTCATACTGTAAATTCCAGCCTCCGTTTGTGCGCCAGGCGTTAGGGTCGCCACAGCAGATACCAGCTCTAAGCCTGTAACGGCCAGCAGGTACGGCTATAGAGATGTACGACTGCAAACCATACGAGTCGTCATTCGCTGCGAGTTGTACGCCTTGTTCGTCATATAGCCATAGCATCGGGTCGGATGGGTAGTTTTCTACCATATAGGTTTGCGCTATGAATTGTGTTGGTTCTGTGTATTCAAACCAAATGTCTGTTGGTTCTGTGATGATTGGGTTCTGTGCTTGGACAGTTGCCGACCATAGAAACAGTGAAAGAAACGCCGTGATGACGGCGTATTTACTAGCCCTTCTTACCGAAGGCGGCTGCAACTTCTTCTTTCGTGAGTGTTCCGTCTTCTGACCAGGCGCGAAGCAATGCTTCTGTTACTTTTCCGGCGGCCATAAAGCCTGCGATGGCTGCTGATTTCCAGAGTTCAACACCGAAGATTGCGCCACCTGCTACGGCTGCGAGGGCTGACGAGCCGAATACTGCGATGATTCTTCCGATGAGTGTTTGAATTTTTATCATTGTTTGTCCTTAGTCGTGTTTGATGATGTAGTTTACTACAAGGTGTGGGGGGTAGTAGTCGGATGCTGTGGTTGTGTTGTTGGCGTTGGTCATTGTGACTGTGGTTGTAGATGAAGCTACCGTAATTCCTGTAACGGCTGAGTTAACAACATTCGCTTCGTCACCAGCATTTGCGCCATAACCAGGTTCAGGTGAACCCATTGCCGAGCCACCATTAACAGGGTCAAAAGTGTCAATAGTGTGGGTATGCCCAGGGTCAGTAAGAGTAACGGAAGTAGATGCTGTAGCCGTGTTCGGGTGGCTATGAGCAGGAAGGTTGTTTGCAGTAATAGTGAGCGAACCACCAGTACCAAGCAAAGTCAAACTAGCGTTATCACCAATAGGAAAACGGCCACGCATATCAGGAGTAGTAGCACCAACCAAAGCAGCCAAAGATGTATAGCCAGTAGTGCTTGTACCATCGCAAAGCAACCAGCCAGTCGGGGCAGTAACACCAGCATAAGCAGCAATAGTTCCTACCGGAACAAGAGCATTAGCTACAGCCGAAGCCAACTTAGCGAGGGTTACGTTAGCGTCAAGAATCTTTGCTGTCGTTACAGCATCAGAAGCCAACTCTGAAGCAGCCACAGAACCAGCAGCAATCTTAGCTGCCGTCACAGCATCATCAGCAATACCAGCAGTAGCAACCTGACCCCACTTGAAACCATTAGTCGAAGAAGAATCAGCCTGCAAAACGTGAGTGTTCGTACCAACACCCAAACGGTTCACAGATGAACCATCAGTAGCAATCAAGTCACCCTTAGTGGTCATAGCCGAAGCAATCAAGTTAGCCTCGTCAGCCTCATCAGCCGTGAACACAGGATAAATAGCAGCACCAGCAGAATGAACAGCAACAGCCGTATCATCTTGCGCTCTCACCACAGTCAAAGTCAACGTAGAAATAGCCGTCACCTTGACCTTCTCCTCACGAGAAGTACCAGGGTCAACAACAGCGTAATAAGGGAAAGTGCTAGACCAACCAGTAACCGTGTCAACAGTAAAGGTTGTGTCACCTGATGATGCAGTAGGGTTATTCGTCAACACAGCATTAGTTGCTGCGCCTTTATATCCTTTTCGTACTGGTAAAGCCATTAGATACTCCTAGTTTTCCGTAGAACGCATTGTAACAGTAGCCGTACCATCCCAAGACCAGGTGTTCCCTGTACTGTCAACAGGCACAAATTCAACATCTTCGACAATGACCGAATAAGAACGGGTACCTAACTGCAAGGTAACAATTTTGGGGTTATGAATAAGGCTGTTCAGGGTCTCAAGTTCCTGTTCAGGGTCCATATAGATGTCTCTGTCGCGTGGGCGAATCTTTCGGTGCAACAAGCAGGGGATGGAGAATACTTCTGACCGGAATGGTGCGGCATAGGCCCTAGCCATCCACCGTGTCACAACAGGACTCACGTTGTTCGCAGGGGTGAGAACCAGCTTGAAGCCTGCCTCGATAGTTTTGACATCTGAACCGTTGTATGTATGTTCAATATCGTTGGCTGAATTAAAGGTGCCGAGGGAAGCATAAGCAGATTGGTCGTTTTGTAGGAACGCTTCAACTGTGCCATCTAAAGGTTCAGTACGGACATCCATTTTCGCTACGAACTTACGGTCAGGAATACCCCAACGGTAAATACCAAACTCAATGTTTCCTGTGCTGACAAGAGCATCAACATCTTCAGCAATAACACCAACACCAGAAATAGCAAACAGTCGTTTACCATCAAATGTTGTTACTGATTTGACTGCTGCCGTACTTGTATACATCAGGTCAGTAGCGAAAGCAGGGGTGTTAGGGGCGATATATACAGATAGGTCAAGGCGGCCTAAGCCACTTGATGTTCCGTCGTAGTTTGTCCAAGTGAACCAAACGTATTTGTCTTCAGCAATGAAATCGTTTACAGAACCAGACGTAGGAATCAACGCTCCGGCAAGCAAGTTGTTGTTGGCATCGGCTGTGCAGTATCGAACACCTTTGTTAGTACCAACAAGGATGCCTCCAAGATAGCCATACACACTGCTAACTACTTCGCCTACTGGTAGTTCTAAGGCGACAATCGGCAAGTCAAAACCTGTTGCGTCTGTTTTCAAAACAAGTTTATAGATAGAAGAATGGGTACCACTGTATGCCCCAAGATAAACTGCGCCTTGCCCTGCTGCTGCGCCAACCCATCTAAGAGTTGTGTCTTCAGCCGTTCCTGTGTCCGGATAAAAAACTGCGTGAGATTGACCTGTTTTAGTACCAATGACATACAAGTTGTGGTCTACAGATGCGAAACCCCATCCTTTTGCATAACCAAAACTTGTGTATGTTTTACCTGAAGTACCAGACGAAGGATAAAACAAAGAAACAGAAGCCGACCCTGGGGTGGTGGAATAAATATCGTTACTTGTGTAACCAATAAAAACAGTTGTTCCGTTAGTTTCTAAGCCTGTAATAGCCGTACCTGGCGAACCTGTAGTCACAGAAGTCCAAGTAGGAGAAGAAGCAAAAGGGTTCGTACTGTACTTCAATGTGGCGTTGTCTGCTACATACACATACTCTGTGCCGTTAGATGCTTTGACGGTACACATAAACAAGTTAGTTGACGCTGAAGACAAAGATAATTTAGTTGCGTGATGCAAACTGAACTGCCCTTTGACCCAAGGGTTTATACCTTTAGATTTATAGAACCTGTAATCTTGTGTTTCAGCCGTGTCAGAATATTGTTGTCCAGCACCATAATGCCAAGAGTCTTGCCCTCTACGCCAAAGCCCACCTGGGTTGATTGCTGCTTCACCAGGGGAAGTTGAATCGTCAGTGGAATCTCGAACGCGTGGTTCGTGCGACCTAACATATTTGCCTGATTTGGTATCAATTAGGTATGGGCGGCCATTGATAGCGACAGGATAAACGGAAGGTACAACTTCGGTTTGGGCTGTGCCGTTATAAAACGAGGGTGTTCCAACGAAGGGAAGTGTGAACGTGGGAGAAGCCACGGTTTATACCTTCTGTAGAAAAATTGGGTATTGCCGAGTGAGTTTGGATGCTTCAGCAGTGATACGGTCACGACGCATACGCAACATACTTACGATGCTGTTTGATACTGCACCGGCAGATACTTCGTCTGCTCTGCGTGTGTCGCCTTGTGATTCTGTGAAGTTTCGTTTGATTTCTCGTGGTGCGATAAGACGAATTTGCGCCCCAACAACAAGGATGTCTTCTGCTGATTCAGGGTATCCACCGTTCATCTGCACATTGTCTGATTCTGTTGTGAACTTGGTGAATGGCGCACGGTATGTAACACGCAGGTCGCCTTGTCTTACACCTTGGTCAAACTGTAATGCCATACCTGAACCGAAATCTTTTGTTGGCATATTGCGTAACAGTTTTACACGGTTCACTTGTTGGTAGTCGCTAGATATGTAACGGTTGCGTACTTCAATCAGGTCGATAACATCGCTGATGCTTGGCAGGTTGATTTGCCGGTCTGAACCGTTGTAGCTTAGGTCTAGGATTTTGACTTGGAACAGGCCGTTCATTGGGGAACTAAGGTCTGCTAGTTCATCGTTGATTGCTTCTAGGATTTGCGCTCTTGGGAATCGTGGGTTGACAGTAACAATTGAACCGTTGGTATGTGACGCAGCGACAGTGCCGTTGAACGCTCGTTCTACTGTGGCAACCTTTGTTGATTCAAGAACTGACCAGACATACATTTGTTCTGCATCTATTTCAATGATGGAACCTTGACGTATGCCTGCGATTTCGTAGGTCAGGGTTATGGTGGTGGCTGTCGTGTT
>Ga0208975_1001072_pt1 | contig 12042 bp, 8 predicted proteins | sample GreLakmeER78MSRF_FD_187700 | JGI IMG/M metagenome (GOLD analysis project Ga0208975, IMG submission 187700) | Freshwater lentic microbial communities from great Laurentian Lakes, MI, USA - Great Lakes metaG ER78MSRF (SPAdes) | ecosystem: Environmental > Aquatic > Freshwater > Lake | place: Great... | reverse complement strand
CGTAATCATCTGAGCAAAATCAGTAGCTGCCTCATCTATTTCTTTTGGAGGATTGCCAAGGATTTCTCCCATTCTTTTTAATCCAATTTGCTCTGCTTCATCAACTGTTTTTTTACTTTCTATAGCGGCTCTTTTTGCTTGCTGGCTAGATCTAAATGCTTGGGCATATAGCTCGGCTCTGTATCCCATGGTTTTGAATATTTCATCCATGGCCATAATAGGACGGCCACCAAGTAGGGTTACAAAATTAGCGTAAGCATTAATGCCTTTTACTAAACTCTCATGCTCATATCCATAATTTCTAGCATCGAATATTTGGTTCTGTCCTTCTAGCTTTGTTCCGGCATCGCTCATAATATCCATGCCTTCGCGCATTTCCCTGGTGGTGCCTGTCTTTAATGCTGTCCAACCTAAACCAAACCCCTCCCTAAAAGAATGCACAATGCCGGCCAACATAGCAGCTGACTCTCCCAGCTCAACCTCACTGGTTAAACCAACTGCACGCTTTGCTGTTCCAATACCTTCAGCAAGAGCTCTAGTAGCTACAGAGCTAGCAAGAAAAGTTACGTTGCTTGATAGATTGGTTACATGAGTACCAAGCGCAGACAACAAACCATTCTTATACGTTCTGTCCCATAGATCACCAACAATCCCAACTTTAGATACCTTATTAATTAACCCTTCTTTGGCTGCGTCATCGCTAAGCATGACAAACTTATCCACCAGTATCTTTAGGTTTGCAGGTATCTGAGGATCAGCAAGCATTGTTTTCATCTCAGCATCATTAACTCCAGGTATCTTTACGTTTTTGCCGTTAAGAATATCTTGAGCCATGGCTGGACTAACATTGATCCTGCCGGCTGCGGTAGCTTGGGCTCCAGCTGTACGCATGCCAATGTATGTATCCAATATGGAATTGTGAATGCTTAACACTCTAAGCAACTGTGCCTGATTCTCTGGTGTTAATCCTTTGGTATAGGCATCAATTGCCAGCTGCTCAAAGTCTTTAGCATTCTTAGCAAGCGCAAGCCTGGATCTCACAACATCAGTTGGCATCTCAGCATATTGCTGCTTCATTGATTCAAGATCTGCTAATACATCACGGCTAAAACCTTTGGCTTTAGCGTCAGCAATCAGCTCTTCAAAGGTAACCTTTTCTACCTTGACTCCACTTGATTGAGCCAGCGCATCAACCACCTGCTTAAAATCCTCTGGGCCATCAATACGATCAAGATTAACCAACGGCTTTGGAATGACAGCGCCTGGTGCCGGTGATGCGGCTGTTAATGTTTGCTCTACATTCTCAAGTTGGCCAGGCAATTGCTGGAGCTCGGCAGCCGTCTTTGGCTGCGCTTTAACCTTTGGCTTGGCCACAGGTGCAGCAGTAGGCATAGGCGGCACTGGAGCCCCACCAGCAACGCCAGGAGGTGTAGCAGTAGGGATAGGTGGGCTAGCAGAATTAAGCGCTTTAGCGGCTTTAGCATCTTGGCCGGCTTTGTAAGCCTTGCCACCCTTGGTAAGCATTTCAGTTATTGCACTTATGGGGCCGGCAACCTGGATGGTTTCATTATCGCCAACCTCTGTTGGCTCAATGCTAGGCACAATGCTGTCTGGTGTAGTCTCACCCAGCATTAGATCTAGGCGGCTATCAAGGGATGCTTTAAGCGTCATTATTCAGCTCCTGGTGTGGGAGCTTTACCGCCCCCAGTTACTTCTTGACCTGAGAGGATTCCCGCTTTCCGACCGCGCCGGTCAGATACAATTCCTGAAACCCCTTGTTGGACTTCTCCGCTTGGATTTGATTGCGAAGAACTTGCACCAGAGGGTCTTGCTCCCCCTTGCGCTTGATCAGCCTGTCCAGCTGTTCTTGCAAGGTACTCATCGTAGTCACTCCTAAAATAAACTTTTGTATCGTAGTATACCAACCTTGCATCAGACACATCGCTGCCTTTTAGTATATCACCAACGATATCTTGGAACAGGTCTTCTTTTTGTTGAATGATTGCAGTTCGATTGGCTTCTGTAAACGCATCATCAAATTCTGGGATGTACTGGAACCGCAGACCGTTTAGACCAGCTGTGTCAGCGCCGCCGGCTTTGGCTTGCACATTAATACGATCATTGAATCGCATATCGGTGACATAAGTAAAACCGTCCACTCCGTACTCTCGAAGTTTTGCCGTCACTTTTTCCATCTGTTCAGGCGTAACTTTTTGCTTAAAGTATATTTCGACTCCTGGGCGAGCATTGGGGGTAGAACCATTCCGCAAGATTTTGGAAATAAACACAGCGTCTTGATCATACGCTTTACCTTGCTCAACCAACCTTTGCTCTAACGAAGCAGGATTAAAATTCTGTCGCGTTATAAACTCAGCGTTAAGAGCACGCTCTGTTTGAGCCATAAATGAACCGTATGTATTAGACAAGTTGTAAGTTACAACACTAGGATCGGCGCGAACAACATCATCAAACTCTGCCGCTAACTCTGCTTGTGCGTAGTTACTCATTGGACGGTTTGGCCGTTCGCCAGATACTCCTAATGTGTATCGGTTAACGTCAGCTTGCATTGCAGAAAGCTGCTGTTGTTTTGCAGGTTTCTGGCTATCAAACGCCGCTTTTGCTTCTTGTACACGAACAGCGTATTGTTGATCTGTTTCTGTCTTGCGTTGTGCCGGCGGCCTAAATCCAGAATTTATATCACGACGAAGATCTTTAACAGCCTGTTGGTTAGCAGCGCCAGCAAGTGACATTTCAAAGTCAAGCGAGCCACCTTCACCGGCTTTGCTCGTCCAGCCGTTGTTTGTCCACTTCTCTTTTTCAATAAACCAAGCGACAGCCTGCAAATCATCTGGGCCTAAATCACCAATCTGCGGCGCGACCCCTTTAATAATTCCGCTGTTATTAATCTCTTGCGCAGTTTCTTTAAACACATCCTGACCAAAACCAAATTCGCTTCCCACTTTTGGCTCATACAAGGTCGAGCCTACAAGGTGCTTTCCTGCCACTCCTTTTTCAGCTGGTGGCGGTATGCGTGGCAGATCTGCTAAACGCCGCAACATTCGTGCAGCCCACACATCAATCGTTGCCTCATTAGTAAGGCCAATCAGATTGCCTGTAAAGTTTGGTGTTTTTGGTGAGTCGCCTGTTTTAACAGCGCGGAACATGTCAAGCAAGGCACCCATAGAGGATGGGCTGTTTGCATTAAACAGCTGACCGCTTGCTTTTGTAATTAGAGGGAATTTTCCTTCTTTAAAAAGCTGAGTCAGTGTTTCAGCATCTATTGGCAAACCGGCATTCAACCTGCTTTCGTAGGCGCGAAGTTCAGTATCGTATTCGCCTCTAGAAAATCTTCTTAAAATCTCAATGGCATTATCAAAGTTTTGCTCAACGCCTGTTTGAGCTGAAGTGGTGCCAAGTACGTCAGCAAAAACATCGCCAGTGCTGCCAAACTCAGCACGCAGCCTGTCGCGCATTGAGCGATACCAGCTTGCCTGAGAAAGAATGTTGATGGCAGATTGATCGTTAGCTTGGGCTCGATTAACAACTTCCTGCACTTCATCAAAAAGCCTCGACGAAAGAGTCGCTTGCCATAAATCTTTTGGCACACCTTCAGGTGGTGTATGGAAATCATATGGAATTTTTGACGCTTCCACTTTCGCAATAGCGTCACCAGCTTTTGATTCTTTAAAAGTAACTTTGGATGCTTCAATAGGCACCCATCCATCTGCCTCTGGATAATTTGCGTGCATGTCATTGATGACTTTAGTGGCAGCTTTTTTTAATGCTGGCTTACGTCCTGCAGCATTAGTTACTACTGTGCGTTCTGCGCGAGTAAGATCAGATGCGCTGCTAACTGCTTGTCCTGTAGGAACAACATCCATAATCATGCCGCTTTTACGCAATCCACTTTCCATCATATTGGCGGCAGTAGGTGCCAATGCTGTACCCACAGCTTTAGCCCCCTCCAAAACTTTCTTTGTTCCTTTAACATAACCACCTGGAGCTACTATTTCACCAATACTTTCATAAGGATTTTTTCCTTCATTAACCATACCAACATTTGCGTCTAACCATTTTTTAATTTCATCAGTTTTAGGCAAAATAGTTTTTTGTTGTATGCCACGCATAAACGCTTGCATTTTATCTTCACCTGCACCGCGATTAAATATCTCAGCCACGCCTCGACCAATCATTTCAAAGTCACCACCAAGGCCAACAAAACTTTGCCCTACTCCCTTAACTGTTGCTGCACCCATATCAAGCATTGCGCCCAATGGTTTCTCTAATCCACCAGCCGCCTCAGATTGCTGCTTAGTAACACCAGCACGACCAAGACGTACACCGGCATCAGTCATTGTAGATGATGGACCAGCGGCCAGCTGCATACCTTCCAGGCTAGGCTCTTCTGGCTCTAGAGGTGGATAGTTAACGTCAAGGTAGTGGTTAACAATTGCATCTTCAAGTTTTGAGTAAGCCATTAGTTACCACCATTTATTATTTTTTGTTTCTTTATCAACATATCAACATCACCATCTTTTAATTTGTATTTTGTTTTTAAGGCATCAATGTTTGTTGATCCGTCAATAACTATACTAGAAGGTAATTTACCAGACCGAATAAGATCCGCAGTTATACCTTCTATTGATTTTCTAGCAGCATTCTTTGTTATGTCAGCTTTATCTATTGCTTCATATTTCTCTTTAGCTTTTAAAGCTAATTCATTATATGGAACTTCAACACCAGGACTAATTTTCCTAAACTCTTTAATATTGTTTTCGTAATAAGAAAGTATACTTAGTTCCTTTTTAATTTTTGGCTCATCGTCTTTTGTTGCAAATGTTTGAACTTGATCTGGAGTGCCAGCAAATCTGCGAATTAATCGCCTAGCTTCAGCATCATCTTTTTTTACGCCATCCAATAACCGACTGTTTAACCTAGCAAACTGAGTGCCGTTTATGCCCATGCGCTGAGTTATTCTTTTTAACTGATTAGAATCAGTAATGTCTCCATATACAATTTGGTTTTCTATGGCTGCGAATGCATATGGATCACCTTCTTTAGTTTCCGGCTTTAGAAAATGTTCAATTTGCTCTATAGATAAAACACCCATATTTGTTAACTCAACAGCTATGCCGCGCTTTTGCTGAGCTGATGTTTTGGGGTTGTGATAATCCAACAGCAATGTATTTGCTTTTTTAGCATTTGAATCTTTTAATGCTTTGTCTGCGTCTTGCTGTTCTTGTCTACGATAAGAAACAATAACATTAAATTCTTTGCTTATATCTTCAATCGCCTTTGAGTCTAACTGTAAACTTTGCAAGACAGGACTAAGTTTTCCAAGATTGCCGGAAAGAATATTGGACATTGTTTTTGGAAAATCTTTTATGTAATCTTCTTTGCGTAATTCTTTTTTAATTACATCAATTTTTAATTGTCTAAAATCTTTTTCAAAATCAGAAATATATTTTTGAGATTTTTCAACACCAACATCAAGTAATGCTTTTTGCCTTATTATGTTTAATTCTGTATTTCCTATAGTATCCAAACTTTCTGGATTTGTTCCCGCATGGCTTACAAGCAATGCCAATTTTTCTTGATAATATTTAACAAAGTCTGTTTCTCGTGTGCGTTTATTGTATTCAGACTCTGCTTTTAATGCTGATTTATATACAGTATTACCGTGAGTTGCCATTGTTGCGTTGTAGCGCATTGCAGCCGCTGGATCTACTCCAACTAAAACTTCATAATGTGCATTTGTTATTGTGTTTAATTTATCAATTATATTTTTAGATGATGCGCTAGCATCGCCACGGTCAATGCCTTCTAGCATTTTTACCATTTCAGAAACACCTTGTTGCTCAAACTTAAAAGCCAACTCAGCACTTCTAGCTTTAATTACTGCTTCATTAAACTTGCTAGGAATCATGCTTGCGAAACTTTTTTCAACCTTGCCATTTCTAATAATTCTTCCAGCGCCAATATCTAAATCTATTCCTCCCTTCATATCAATTAATTGTTGTTCAGTAATTTGATTTTCAGCAGCCCATTTAAGACCTTCTTCTGAGCGTAACTTGCCGGCATACTCAAATAAATTAGAGCTCATGCGGTCAAGTAATTGACCCATTGCTTGGCCATATTCTGCTTCAACTTTTCCAGCAATATACTGTACAGGCCGAGGCTCAATCTGACGCATAGGAACACCGCCCTGTTGTTGGCGTAATTGTATGTTTCCTGAATCTACTCTAGTAGTGGCCATATTTATCTCAACCTATTATTTGGGTGCTTTTTGTTGTTCCGCTTGTTTTGCTTGTTCGCCGTAAACAGTAGTGCCAAAATTAACCAGGCCAGCACCCAATGTATATGTACTCATTAAACCGCCTGTGCGTTTAGTTGCTGCAGCTGCTTGCGTGTACTGTCCAGCCTGGGCTCCAGCTGCATACCTGTTCATTATGTTTTGGATTTCTGTAGACTCAAGCATTGCGCTAGCATCTTCGAATCCTAGTACCCTTGCAGCCAATGCATTGAAATCAGCAACACCAACATCCATTAGTGCAGCTTGTGTATTTTGTTGTTGGATAGCAAGCGCACTACCGCCACCATAATCAATACCATTAGCAGCAGCTCTAGCACGAACAGCAGCATTTGATTCGCGCTCTCTTCTTAGAATTGTATTGCCGGCAATCTTCCAGTTTAATGCTTCTGTTTTTGCTTTTTGCAATAAACGTCCAGCCTGGATGGCACCATACTCAGAATCAAGATCTGCGCGTACATTAGCAACCTCAAGCGCGTTCCTGGCTTGCAAAAGATAGCTAGTCTGCTGACCAATTGCTTCTGCTTTTTTTGCTTCACTAGAAGCATATGCTGTTAGTAATGCACCAGCAGCAACAAACATTCCTCCTGTTGGAGTTGGAATTGGGGTTGTTGCTTGGACTGGAGTTATATATGGCTGCGGCATATCAAGTTCCTGAATTTACTGCGACTCGGTAATCAAGACCAAGCAATGTCATCTTTAGCGGCAGGTTTTGCTCCACCTCGATTGCCTGTTCTCTGCTATACCCAAGCACGCCATTAACTATTTTAATGCCTGTATATGTAGGCTCGGCAGCATCAAGCATAGGATTATCAAATAACCTAAACGCTACTGGCTGAGAATTAATAATCATGTGTTGCGTATCTTTTAAAACAGCACTGATTTCTACAATGCGCTTTTTAAAAGATAACCTAGTGCCAGTTTGCAACTTAATGTCTACCGGCATTGTTTTAACGTAGACAGTCATTGGCAAACCAACTTCATAGCTGGTTGTGCTTGCCCTATCAAAAGTAACCACGCCACCGCCACTTACAGTTTCATTTGATTGCGGTATGCCATCAGTAATTACATTAAGAGCTTTAGCAATATGCGGTAAGCCTGTAGCAGTAGCAGCAGCACCACCAGTAAAAGAGCAATCTGTAAAGACATCGTAACTAAATAACTCAATAAAATATCTATCAACTGAATTAAATCTTCTTTTTGTTACTGCGTATATCTCAGTAACATCTACGCCAACATCAATAAAACTACCATCAGTAATAAATTCAGATGGAGCAGTAATCTGCTGTGATCGCATGACAGAAAATGCAGCCATACTTCCATCAGTATCATTTGTCATCAACAGCAAATCTGCTTCCTCTGTGCTGGACGCTCTACGCAGTGCAATCCGTTGCGGAGACTTTAGCAAGTGGCCAGACATTAGCGATATGCGCTGGGTGATGTATGTCAGCTGAGAGTCAGAGAACACAAACTCGTTTAAGGATTTACCTTGGCGCTGAATGTATACGGTTCCAGTATCAACAGATTGCACCCTGGTGCCAGGCTTCATTCCGTTTCTTGATACGTTCTTAAAAATAAATGTTAGCGGCGTAACTGGATCAGTAGCATTTTGCGGCACATAGAATTCACCACCAGTAGTAAATACTTGGAAATCTCGAGCGCTTAAAATGTCAGTAATTACGTTAAGATCATTAGTATCTAGCGTGGCCTCAACAGCATCATCATCAAGAGATTCTGTCGGCACAAAATCAAAAAACAAACCGATCTTGCTGCCCCATATTGTTGATGGCCTAGACTTTGAGCCCCCAAAATATAAACGACCTTCGTGGAAACTTACAGTTCTCTGCCAGCCTTTGGTGCTCGACCACACATCCTCATAACCACTTTCTTTTTCCCACGATCCATTGGCAATAGCTGTGGTGTTAAAGAATGGATATTCGGTAATTACGTTCACAACAGTTGTGCTTACATACTGAATAATCTTTGCTCTACCCTGTGGTGTTGCGTTGATGTACTGGTTAACATCACCTGCGCTAAATACTGCAGATGATGCTGTCAAGGTAATGTTTCCAGATACCGCACTTGGAGTAAGCGTGCCAGCCGGATTGCTATAAGCAATAGTAAATGCATACTTAGGTATGCTGTCAAACGTGATGGTGGTTGCAGTCCAGGTAGCATCAGTGCCACCGCGCACAATCTTTACCGGCTGCAGATCTGGGTGGACAACAATCAAAGTATCAGCTGATTGCGTCCAGCACATATCATCAACCATATCTGATGTGATGCTGGTGGTCAGATAATTATTTGCCCCACCATTGATGGCAGCAATTACAGCGCCATTTTTAATAACGTACATTCGCTGGTGCGTAAAGCACAGCATATAAGAATCGGAAACAGAGAATTGAAACGGCACCAGACGCACGCCATTGCCGGCACTAGGTGTACTGCTATTAGGTAGCTCCAAGATATGCTTGGTGCCTGGTCTGCGCCTTAACCCGCCTTGTGGCTGGATCAGTACATTAGTGGCTTTGGCCAGTGCGTTATTGTATTGATCGAGTTCTATCCTGGATCGCAGCAATGGATCCAGCTCACCTGTACTGAAGTTAGACTGAATGTCAACAAAGCGCGGCATTAATTCCTCACTGCAATTAAGCTGAAATCCTCGATAATTCTAATCGGGTTACTCTGGCCATCCACCTGCATACACTGCCTAAAATAACCACCTCGGCCATTCTCGGATGGATCGCCAACAGCAACGCTACGCCATTTGGTAGACTTCTCTTGCTGCTCGGTAATCGATTCTGCTATGTGCCAGGCAACCATGTATTTCAACAGCTGCACAAAGTATGCTGGCATCGCAAATTCTGCAACGCTATATTGGTAGTCAATATAAACGCTGGTTAGATTTGTCAGCATTTGATCGCCCTGAATCTCCCAATCTTTTTGCACTGGAGCGCCAACGGATGCCGAGTTATATACAGCTCTTGGACTAGCAATGCGGTCACCAGGCAACTGGTATGCATACTTCCAAACGCTACCAGGCGCAGTCACCAGCTGAGCCAGCTGGATCTTTTTCATATTGAATGACCATGGATACATGACCAATGTACTGTCCCTAATATTTGGGTACAGTCGGTCACAGATCGAGCTCTCGTCAGTGCCATCATTAAATGATGTAATTGCTTTAGCACCAATCATCAGGAGCGCGTCAGCGCAAATACGAATACCAGTATCGCCAGCTGCCATATCAAACCTTTAATGTGATAAAGGGCCACCCTTGTTTTACAAGGGCAGCCCTGTGCTTGATACAGATTAGATTAGTCTGTATCTGTTGCGCTTACGGTTGTACCATCAGCGATATCAACAACACCAGCTGCCGAGACTGCATTGACGTAAGTCAATACAAGGCTAGGAGTTGTGCTGTCGTAAACAAAGATAATATCGCCAACTTTTAACAGCGATGCAATGCTGTCAAAATAACTAACGGTATTAACAGTTGCTTGTGTATCAGCTGTTTTATAAAGATACATTGACGGTGCATTACCTGCTTTAGCAGCGCAGACAGTGACCAAACCAGTTGAAGAAAATGCCATGTCAGCCCCCTATTAAGTTTCGCGGCAGGTAAGTTGAACAATACCTTCCGCATCAATGGTTATGGCACCGGCTGAGAATACTTCGTTTACCAGCCAGCTGGTTTTCTCTGCAATGTAGTTGATCTCAGTGCGCATGCCAATACCTTCAGCATAGCCAAGAGCATCGCGGTGGAAAGCAAAGCATGTACGATCCAACGAAGCGTCAATTGCCAAGCCACCCTCAGAACGATCACCCAGAACGTGGAATTGGAAACCCATGTAGGTATTCAATTCGCCTTGGACTAAAGCCTTAACTGTGTTGAAGTCAGACGATGTAACAGTTGACTCAGACAACAGGTTAGACAAACCATTTGCATGGATGATGATATGACGGTTGTCTGGTGGTACATTGTTTTTGTCCATCAGACGCTTAGCTTCACGCAGCTTAGCAATGTTCATGTTGCTGTCAGATGCGCCAATGTCGTTCGACACTGTAAGCGATGTGCCAGATGCTGCGAGTGCGTCCAGGATCAATTGATCTTGGCGGCGGCCCATAGCAGATGCGACTACTTTAACCAACTCAGAACGCTCGTCGAAATTGACTTTAGCCTGGCTGAAAATGTCTGAATACTCAGCTGCATTCCAATCCTGCAAAGTACAGGTAACGGAACTAAAGCCAACATTCAAAGGTGTTATGTCAGTTTGAGCTACACGCAAAGTTGCGGCACCCTTACCAACTTTAGGAAATTTTACTGTACTGCCTTCGACCCCTCTGCGCTGGCGCACTGCTGGAACCAACATAGCCGATGCTTGATAGGCTTGTTTGACTTCAGCATCAAAGAGGGTAACAAAGGCGTTTGATAGAGAAACGGCCATTTTGATACTCCTAGTTTATTGACAAAAAGTTATTTGTCGCGCCGGTATGCCAGATATTCTGGGCCGATTGCTTGTCAGTTACGCCGACCAATCGTCTGTTTCCACAGCGGTCAGGGTTCAATAGATATCTATTGAATAAGCCTAATAGCGTTTTACTCTTGTTCTTTTTAAAATGCAAGCCAAAATCCCCGCCGCAGCGGGATCTTAATTTTATCCAAAAGCCTGGTGAAATAGGCGCTCTACCTTCTGACGGTATGCTGGATCTGATTGGTACTTAGGATCTCCAACCATTGCCTGGAGCTCTTCTTTGCTAGGCATGCCGGTGGTTGGCGTAGATTGAAGCGGCACGCGACCCTCATAAGTCTCGCGCACTTTCATCAGAGCTCGTAGGCCGGTAGCTGTGCCGCCCATAATCTTGAACTCCTCAAATTCATCTGGTGACCAGATACCCTTCTTGACCAAACCTCGACCCCAATCAACCATATCTTTAACCATTGCCTGGCCATTTGGTCCTAGCTTTTGCATCTCCACTTTTGGATCCACCATATCGGCTGACATAACGGATTCTGCTGTGGATCGTAGCTTAGACGCTAGATCATCAAACTGAGCCTGGCTTATTCCATTATCTGTAGCCCAGCTAACCAGGCTAGCAGTCATTGGATTTTCATCAGCGTTCTGAGCGCCCAACACGCTTACATCATAATTGCCATCAGCTGGTGCATTGTGCTGACCCTTGGATATCTTACCTCTTAGGTCTTTCCAGCTTTTGGCCATACCTTCAAGATCTGGCTCGTTGCTGTCTTTTTTCCAGAAATTCTCTGGCCACCAATCTGGACGCTCAAGCGGATCTTCTGGGCTTGCTGCTACGTCAGTGGGATTAGACCTATGTTCTATTTCTGTGTGCTGCGGATTTGATTCTGTTTCTTCGTGTGCTGAAACATTGTCTAATAGGCCAGTGTTGCCACCGGGTTCGACGTTGGTTTCTGTGTTCATGGGTTCCTTGCTCGGTAGATGCGTGCCTCAATTTCCCGAATAATGCTGTTCTGCCCTTCTCGGTAGAAAGCATAATCGGCTGGAGAGCCAGGCACAGCGACAGGCTGCTCCAAAATTGTATCTCTCATGTACTTCATTAGCTTGATACCATCCTCTGTACCAAACACTCGCAGGTACAAACGGTCAGTATCTTTGCGTTGTTGGTCTACATTGCGTATATCTTTGGCCTGGCCAATGGCCTCTAGTTCATCCCAACTCATGCCATCTCCGGTGGTGGCAATGCTGGCTGTC
>Ga0208975_1001070_pt1 | contig 12063 bp, 3 predicted proteins | sample GreLakmeER78MSRF_FD_187700 | JGI IMG/M metagenome (GOLD analysis project Ga0208975, IMG submission 187700) | Freshwater lentic microbial communities from great Laurentian Lakes, MI, USA - Great Lakes metaG ER78MSRF (SPAdes) | ecosystem: Environmental > Aquatic > Freshwater > Lake | place: Great... | reverse complement strand
TCGTAAATCAAGTTGTTTCTTACGAATATCAACTATTAAATATAGTCACATAATAATAGGTATAACAAATGATATTAATGGTAATACTATTATAACACTTAACACACCTGTTACTGCGTCTAATACTAGTTTTGTTCCATTAACTATTACAGGAACTGTTCCAAATACTATGCAAACTGAATTATTAGCTACTGTAAATAGTAATCAAATAACATTACGAGAAATACCAACTAATATCGGCATAGGTCAGTCAATTAGTTATACAATTGCATCGCAGATTTATACTAATTCTATAAAGTACTATAATGGTAATAGTTTAGTTATAACTTTACGTGAAGTTATACCTACTAACGATATACCTATTGGTACTCTTATTACGTTTGGAGAAATAACAGAACTTTCTACACTACCTAGTCAATACGCTTCTAACGTTAACGATTGGATTATTGAAGAGGCAAGAATAAATGGTGGTTATAATAATACATCTGTTGATTTTGGAGTTAGAGCTTATTTAGCTGAAGATTCTTTTAGTAGAGTTTATTTTCCAAGTTCTCTAATATACTCAGGTATATATAATTCAAGAACAGGTGTAAATAATACTAATCAATTTCCTGTTGGAGAAGAAATAACGAAGTCAGTAACTCCATCGGAAGGTTCTATTCAGAAACTATATGCAGAAGATACTAATTTAACTATATTTCAAGAGAAGAAAGTTAGTAGAGCATTGATAGACAAAAATGCAATATATTCAGCTGAAGGAAATCCTATAACCACTTCTAGTGATTTAGTAATAGGTCAAATACAAGCGTATGCCGGTAACTATGGAATAGGAATTAATCCTGAAAGTTTTGCTACTTATGGATATAGAAAGTATTTTGTAGACGCTCCGCAGAATGCTGTTTTAAGATTGTCTCAAGATGGTATAACAGAGATTTCAGATTATGGCATGTTAAATTATTTTAGGAATAGTTTTTCTACGCCAGGTGTAAGTGAAGGATTTATAAAAGGCATGTATGACATGCATACTGGTCAATATGTTTTATCTGTTCAAGGAAATAGAAAAGGAAACATAACACCGTATACATTATGCTTTGATGAAGACCATACTGGTTGGGTAAGTTTCTTTGATTACATACCTGATCATGGACTTAGTTTAAATAATGATTTTTATACATTTAAACAAGGATCTATATATATGCATTATTCTACAAATGTTGGTAAAGCATTTTTTTATGGTGTACCAAACAAGTCTACAGTAACGTCAATATTTAATCCAAACGTTTCAGCTTCAAAGTCATTTTTAACTATAAACTATGAAGGAACTTCTAACTGGGAATTAACATCACTTTATACAGATACAGATATATCTGTACCAATAAATATGTACGATCTACCTCATACTTCAGTTGAGTTACAAGATCAATTATTTAGTAATGGTTTTAAAAGAAAACAAAATAAATATTTTGGAAATACATTAAACGTAACTAATTTACTACAAGGAGGAGAAGTTTTATACGGACAATCAATATCGGGTATAAAAGGATTTTTTGCAACAGCAACTTTCTCTACAGATAATTCTACTATAATAAGCAGCAGTACTTCTACTGCAGAACTATACGCCGTATCTTCTGAATATGTAGAATCATCATATTAAAAATAAAATAAACTATGTAATTACTAATGTATAAACTATGACAATAGGGTATTTATATTAAAAGTAATAGGCTAATGTCACAATAAAGTTAAATCAAATGGAATTAAGTTTAAGAGCATTAAAAGAATCAGACTATGAAGACATGTCTTCTTGGTGGAAATGGTGGAGATGGCCTGAAGTAAGTAAAGATACTCTGCCAATGAATGGAATTGGCGGTTTGATGGTATATAAAGACGATGTGTTAATAGCAGCTGGATTTTTGTACTTGTCTAATTCTAAGGTAGCATGGTTGGATTGGATTGTGTCTAATCCACAGTATAGACAGTCTGATAGAAAAGACGCATTAGAAGTGTTAATAATGGGTCTAGAAGATGTCGCAAAGAGTCAAGGTTACAATACTATAATAAGTATTGCTAGAAATAAAAGTTTAATAAATATTCACGAAAGATTAGGTTATACGGTTGATAAAAATCCATCGTATGAAATATCTAAAAAAATAATGTAATATGGCAGTAGTAACAGCATGCGTAGGAGCTGCGGTAGCAATTGGTGGTTCTTTAGTTTCGTCTAATCAAGCTAAACAAGCGGCTAAAGGATATAGGAATGAGGCTGAAAGAAAAGCTGGTGAAATAGCTGAGATAGAGGCTAATAGACAAAGTATTCCAAATCCGTATGCAAATGTAAAAGATCTTAGTGGAATAGCTAAGGATGTAAGCGGAATGGCAAAAGATCTTAGTGGAATGATAAGTAATCCATTTGCTAATTTAGGTGTAGCTACTCAAGCTGCTAAAATGCAAGCTGAAGAAGCTGACATGTCATTAGCAAATACTCTTGATACAATAAGAGCTACTGGTGCTGGTTCTGGTGGAGCTACTGCTCTGGCTCAAGCAGCTTTACAAAGTAAAAAAGGAGTATCAGCTAGTATAGAACAACAAGAAGGCGCTAATGAAAAACTTAGAGCAGAAGGTGCTGCTAAAATGCAAGAACAAAAAATGTCTGAAGCTCAGAGATTACAAGGAGTTCAAATGTCAGAAGCTCAGAGATTACAAGGTGTTCAATTTAGCGAAGGACAGAGAATGCAAGCAGCGGAAACTGAAGGTGTTAAGTTTAAGTATGGCGAACAAGAATCTAGAGATATAGCCAAACTAAATAGATTATCTGGACAAGAGGCTCAACAAAGAGCTAACCAAGCTGGGGCTAAACAAGCTCAAAACTCTGCTATTGGTGGAGGTATAAGTGCTGTTGGTAGTATCCTTGGAGGTTTTGCTGGAGGCGGAAGTTAAATAATTAAAATAAAATAAATTATGGGATATTACGAAAATCCACCAATTATTCAACCTGCTCAAGATACTATAGGAAGTTCTATTGCCAGAGCAGGCGAATCTATTGCTCAAGGTTTAATTGCTAGAGGAGAAAGAAGACGCGCTGAGGAAAAAGAACGAAAATTAACTCTTCAGAAACTTCAAGATAGAAAAAATGAAACAGATCTTTTCTACAATGAAAAGATGTCTAAGTGGTCTGAAAAACAGTCTTCTATAAATCCAGAAATAAACAAACAGATAAGAGACATAGTTCAACAGAAAGTTATAGATGCCGCAGACGCTAGAATAGCTTTATTAAATGAAACTAATGCTACTAAAAGACAAGAGTATTTAACTACTATAAGAAATGCCGACAATATACTTGAAAATGCTGCTAAAGCTGGTAAGTCACTTGGTGGTGTTGCTGCTACTTACAGATTAAAAGCAAAAGCATCTACTATTGGAAAACCTGGTGGATACGTTATTAATGGTAAAGATGATAACGAGATATTAGATAATACCGCTTTTGTAGAATCTTTGAGTGGTATGACTGATGGTAATCCTTTATATAAAAGTTCTAGTTTAAGTGTAGCTCTAGATGATGAAGGAGATGGTTTTATAGTAACAGCAAGTGGACAACATGCTGATGGTAGGACTTTTAATGTGCCTATAAATACTAAATCATACATAGATGCAGAAGAAAATTTAGATGATGGTTTATTACTACCTGTTGAAAGTATGGATACTTTTTATACTCAATCAAAAGAAACTGTAATAGATAAAAAAGGAAATATATATGATGGTTTCTTAGAAAGAACTAGAGAGACAGTTGATCTACCTAGTTCAGGTGGTGATATTTATCAAATCCAAAATGGTCAAAGATTACAAGAAAAAAACATAAGAGCTGAAATAGATAAAAAATCTCAAGTAACAGCCGCTGGTATATTATCTGCTGATAATCCTTCTAAGTTGAAAGCTTTATTAAATTATAGTTTAGAACAAGGTCCACAGTATTACGATCAAGTATTTAAAACAAAAACTCCAGAAGAACAAAAATCTATTTTAACATCGATTTTAACTGAAAAATCATTTAGTGGAATGGTTAAGTCATTAGAACGAACCACGAATAAAGACGGAAGTACTTCTTATTGGAATCCTACTGCTGATATAAAAATAAAAGAGAAACCTGCTAAAACTGGTGGTGGTGCAAATGGTGGAAATAATAATACTGAAGAAACTGATACTGGAGGTGGTGATTATAGAGGTGAGTATTATGATGCTTTAATTAAAGGTCCAAAGAGAGTAAAAGGAGAAAGCGAAGCTATTTATGCTTATAGATCTAGAAAAGATTATGCTAAGAATTTAAACAGATTAGCTGGTAGTACAAGTAAATTTATTACTACTGATGATTTATATAAGAAATTTCTTCAAGAACCAATTAAAAAAGGAGCTACTGTAACTTTTGCAGAACAGATTACAGCTAAAAAATTAACAAAAGAACAAGTAAAACAATCTTTCAATTCTAGATTTCCTAAGTCAGATATGTATTATGAACAATCACCTGGTGATTATAGAGCATTAAGTAATTACAATTTAAACAAACCATCAAGTAGAGCAAAACTAGCGTTAGATTTTACTGCTGGAGAAGGTGAAATTAAAAAATTACAGGGTAAAGTTGGAAAAGCTGAATTACAAGATTGGATTAATGCTAATCCTAGAAACCCAGGCGAATCAGATGCCGAATATGTTGCTAGATATAAAAATCAATAAAATAAAAAATGGAAGACTTATATACATTACCGGACGGATCAACAGTAGATATATCAAAATACTCTGAATTAGAAAGAATGCAATTCTTGTTAAATAATGAAGGAGCAAAAAAGTCAAAAGGCGGTGCAAAGAGTGCAGTTGTAGCGCCAAAAAGCAAACAAGCACTACCAAAAAGTACGGGTTCAAAATCGGTAAATGGTCCTTCGAGTTCTCAAAAATTTAGATTACCTACGGTAGATGAATTACAAAAGAAAGGTCAAGCACCTCCTCCTTCGGCATCTGCAAGCGCTGAAGTAGTAGATATATCAAAACTATATGACATGGTTGCTAATACTGGTAAGTTAATTACTAGTAATAAAAAAAAGAATACTGTTAAAGATTTGTATGATTTAAAACAAAATTCTATAGAACATGTAAACAGTGAAGAAGAGGTAAAAAATATTAAAAATAAAATACAACAAAACGATTCTGATTTAGTATACCCACATCTTTTTTACTCTTCTACAAATCAAGGTACTCCAGATGATTTTGTAAATAAAAACTATAATGCTAGTGAGTTAAAAAATACAGGAGTAGATCCAGATGATTTTGATGGTTTCTTAAATAAAAAAGGTTACAAGAATGACTTCTTAAAAAAAGAAGCAGAAGGTATATATGAAGGTACAGGTAATGCTACATTGTCTAGATACGACATAGGATTGGCTAAAGAACTTGCTAAAAAGAAAATGTTAAATCTGTATATGGAAGATATGCAGAAAAGAGATTTCACTAGACAAGATCTTAATCAAGACTTAGAAATAGTAACTGGTAATAGAAAAGAAAAACAAATAGTTCAAAATGATATATTTGATCTAGTTGGTATATCAAAATATGTAGAAAAGAATTTTCCTATAGTAACTCAAAAATTAAAGGATAGAGACGTTGAGAATAGGAAGATATATGATGAGTCTAAAAAAGGAGGAACTGATTTCTTTTCTTGGGATACGGTTGGTAAAATGGGTAAGTCTGGATGGAACGCTGTTGTTGATAGAACTAAGCAAATTAGTGCTTCGGTTTATGGTGCCATAGGAATGGAAGCAACTGCCGAAGGTATTAGAGCATTAGATGAAGAGAATAAATTTGTAAGACCAGATGACAGAGGTGTATCCTATGCTTCTGGTAAAACTACATCATATAATGGAAATGACTATTTAGTTGATTCTAGAGGAGAAATATACGACAAAGATGCAAAGATAAGGGTTACTGATTTATTTGATGAATCTGAGTACAAAAACATAGTAGAAACATCTAAGTATGGATCTTCAGATTGGATGTTTAGTCCTCAAGGTGCTGCGGTTCAAACCTCTGGTGTAATGGCCGATATGTTGATACAAGCAGCAGTTACTCGTGGTGTTGGTGAATTTGGTGCTATAGCGAGTGAAGCAAGAGTTGCATTAAACGGAGCTAGACAAACTAGTAAATTTACTTCTCTGTTAAATGATTCATCTCAGTTATTAAGAAAAATACCATTAGATAGAGCGACTGGTTATTCTATGATAGCTCAAGGTGCTTTAGGATATTCTCAAGGATATGAAGATACATTAAAAGCAGCTAGAGACAGTGGTGTAAACGATGCAGAAGCTTTTAAATTAGCCTCTACTGCAGGTCAAAGAATGGCGGTATTATATAGTACAACTGGCGCTATAAATCCACAAACTAAATTAGCGGAAAATGTATTTGGTTCTAAGAATATAATTAAAAAAGCTGTAGACCAATATTTAAAGACTGGTGAAAAAGGTTTTGTAGGTTATATAGATGATATAATTAAAAGTACACCAAGAAATTTAGTTGAATTTGCTGAGGAAGGTGGTAAAGAAGTTATTCAAGAAAACATACAACAGATAGGTGAATTAGGTGTTAATAAACTTACTAATGAACAAGCGGGTAAAAAGATAATGAACGAAACCATGACAGGTGACGATTTCATGAATACTTCTATACTTTCTTTTATATCTTCAGGTTTAATATCTAAAATGAAAATGCCTAGTTTTAAGGCAGGAAATCAAGATACAGATAATCTATCTTCTTTAAGTACTCTTGCTAAAAATAAAAAAGAATTTATAAAAATCGTTGATAATTTAGCAACTGAAAAGGTATTTACACAAGAGCAAGTTGATAATTTAAAAAGTGATGTAGATATATATAATAATAATATCAACAAGATGCCTAAAAGTGTATCTGCAAAAGCAGCTATGCCAATTTTAAGATCTTTAGATAAAATACAGAAATTAAAGAATGAAAAGGAATCTTTAGATAGAGCTTTTCACCCATCAATAGATGAGAAGATAAAGAAAGAAGAAGCAATTGCTGATGACCTATATTATGCTGATGATTTAGAAACTAAAAACAAACTAATAAAAGCTGCTATAGATAAAAAAGTAATAAAAAATATAGAAATGCAGACTTTTGGTTCTAGCGCTGAAATAAAACAATATCTAATAGATGTAGTTGGTATGCCAGAAGAAGAAGCTGATAGTAATTCTAAAAGAGGAGGATTCTTTCTTGACGATGTATTGCTTACAAAATATGCTAACAAATCTGGTAAAGATACAAGTGGAATAGTACCTGGTAAAAAAATTATATTTGTAAACGAAGATGTTTCTATTAAAGGTGGAACTACAGATGTAGCACAACACGAGTTTCTACATGGATTAATACATGAAACATTAAAAAATAGTCCTGAATCTCAAATTCTACTAGGTAAAGCATTACATAAAGAATTAATAAAAATAAGTAAAACTGTATCTGATGAAGGTACTGTTCTTCCAGAAGCTTTCAAGGATAGAATAAATAAATATACTAATTTTTATACAGATAAAATTGCTACTGAAGGTTTAAAATTACAGAAAGATCCAAAATACAAAAGACAGTATGATGAGAATGTAAGCGAATTTCTAGGTAATTCATGGGAAGAAGTCTTAACGTTATATTCTGATGCTATTAGTAATGGATCTGTTAAGTTTAATGAAAACGTATTTACTGGTTTAAAAGATGTTGTTAGACAAGTTTTACAAAATTTAGGACTTAGAAAAATAGAGTTTAAATCTGGTAGAGATGTATATAATTTTCTAAAAGATTACAACAAAAGTGTTAAGACTGGTAACTTTGGTATTGCTGGTATAAGCGCTATGAGAACATTAGGTCAATCAAAAGCTTTTATAGACAAAGAAGCATTAAGATTAGAAACTGGAGAGAATATTGTAGTATCTCAAGGTTCTGGTAGTAATGTAGTAAAACCGTCTTTAGGTGGTGATAGAAGATCAGGAGAGAAAAAATCATCAGAAGATATAAAGAAAGATGTTGATAATGCTTATAATAAAGAAACATTTACACAAAAGACAAATAGTCAAAGAGATCCTTTATTGTATGATATAGTTCAAGAATATGAATATTTAATAAAAGCTAAAGCTAAGTCAGAAGGATTTTTTAATTTACCTGGTTTTGAAAGAGACAGAGCAGACCGTGAAGAGGATTTTATAGCTGAAACAAAAGTTGAACTAATGCTTCATATAAGAAATTTCAATAAAGAATTTCTAGCATTAAGAGAGGAATATAAACAAGATTTAATTTCTAAAGGTTTTGATCCAAACTCTAAAGAGTTTAAAGAGATATTAGACGCTAAAGACGCAGAAGGTTATAAAGGTAAAAAAGGCATCGTTAAAGAGAACAACAGTTTAAATGGTTGGATAAACTCTCAGGTTTTAAATAAAATGAAGAACGCTCTTCAAAAAGCAGGTATAGTAGATGAAAAATTTACTATGGATGTAGAAGGAGAGAGTTTCGTAGAAGGAAGAGGTACTACAGACATTGGCGAAACACCTGATTATTTATTAGGAGATAGTGTCGATGTAATGGAAGCTACTGAAGATTTTAATGAAGAACAAGAAAGGTTAGCCAATATATTAAAAGATCCTGTTTTTAGATTTGTTGACGAAAAAGGTGACGAAGTTATTATAGACACAGTTCCTGAACGTGGTGATTATGTTATTTCTGCTAAAGATAAAGGTATAGAAGCTAATAAACAATTAAAAACAGAAACAGATCCTGCTAGAATAGAAGAATTAAAATCAGACTTAAGAGATCTGCAAAGAGGTTTAGATTTACAAAATAAAGAAGAACCTTTAACACCTGAAGAAAAACAAGAACTTAAGTCTCTAAAACCTACAAAGGCATTTAACTTAACTACTGGGAATGTTGAGTATGTGTTTAAAGCTATAATCAAAAAAGAATCGCCAGCTAAGATCGTTGCTAGACAAGTTGCAGATCAAATATTAAGATCTCCAAATGTAGAGACTTTAGAATTTAGAAACTTTAAAAAGTTACTAGCAGATAAGTCAATGACCATGATGAAAAGAATTACATTTGAAACAGGTGAAGGACTTGAATCATTAATGTATAATAATTGGAAATTAGTATACGATGTAATAAATAATCCTGTTGATGAAGTTACAGGTCAATCTAGTTATGCTTCTAAAAAAATACCTCCATATTTAAAAGAAAGAAACGAAAAAGGAGAGTTTCAAAAAGTTGCAGATATTAATAGATCTGTTTTTATTCAGTCATTTTATTCTGAAGAAGACGCAAAGAAAATAATAAGAAAATATAATTCAAATAATCCTGAAGAAGAAATCGCACAGTTCTTAGATTACGAACAATTAACAACTAATGCTTGGTTCGATAGAAGAACTGCTTTAAGAGAGTTATTTGGAGATGTAATGGTTCTTCAAGAGGCAAGAAGATTACTACGTAATCCTGATTTTATAGAACAAATAGGCATAGAAAAACCTAACTTGTACAATAGTCTTAAAGACGATGTTATTAGAACAGGGGTCCTTAATGACTTAGCAAAAGGTAAAAGTAGTGCAGTTAAGTTTAGTTTAGCAGAAGAAATGAAATCTAGACCAAAACCAGACTACATAACTACTAATCCTTATAATATAGTTGGTGATAATCCAATGTATTCTTTAAAATATGATGAATTATTCAGTAGTCCTAGTGATTTTATTAAATTTAGTTTAAGTGACATAGATGAAAAAGCACCTGAACCAAGTTCTAAGTTTAAAAACTTCTTAGATAAGATAGATCTAGACGAAATAGATGATAGAGAAGGTTGGATATTAAAAGTACTTCAGCAATCTGATATACAAGATGATGATATAAAAGTTAAAAAACTTCATACTCTTAAAACGAGTGATCCTGAAGTTGATTTAACTAGAGAATTAACTTATGAAGTTGAACAAAGATTTGATAAATTAATTCGTTCTCTTAGTGAACCTATAGGTGAAAACGAATGGATTATACAAGAATATAAAGAAGGTTACATAGATACTATGTTGAAGAGGTCTATAGATATTCCTGAAGAAGCCGTTCATACTCCATATTGGAATAGAATGAAAATTGATGAAAACTTTAAAAAAGAACAATTAAGAGAAAAACAAATTGAACAACTTGTAGCTATTGATAATTTAATTAGTACCATTAATTCTAGTGAATTTTTAGATGGAGATGATTTATTATTTTATCGTTATTTATTTTTTAAAGACGTTCTTAGTAATAGATATTATCCAAGTGGAAATAATAGTGTAGTTAAAAAATCAATTAAAAAATCAGATTATAGAACTACGATACAACCAATCCAAGACTATACTGATACTGACTTATTACGTGATATTTCTAGTAATTATTCTGACAGTAAAAACATAGGAATTGGAGCTATATATTTCATTAAAAAAGCAGCTGAAAAACCAATAGACTTTAATGATAATTTTATTCAAGAAGTAGATGAAAAAAATAATTTATATAAATTTAATAAAGGAGAAGATAGAGATCAAGTAAATTCATTAAATACATTAGCATCATATAGTAATAAATCTGGTTATTCTGGTTCCGCATGGTGTACTGGTGCTAGTAGATCAATGGCAGCTTCGCAATTAAAAGAAGGTGATTTTTATATAATAGCTAATAAGAAAAATAAAATTCCAGTATTAGCTGTAAGATATTCTGGAAATAATATTGCAGAAATGGCAGGCACTAGAGATAATCAAGATCTATGGTCGCAAGATTATAATAACATAGAATTTGCTATAAATGAACTACCATCTGATAATAAACAATTAGCATTAAAACAATTAGAAACTGCTAAAATGTTATCTAAATTAAGTAATGAAGAAATAAATAAATTTGAATCTGAACAAACTTTAGAAAAACTAAAACTATCAATAGGTATAAATATACATTTTGGAAAAGAAATATATAGTAAATCAAAAACAGCTTCTGCTAGATTAAGAAAATTAATTAATGAGAGACAGATTAGAGATGGTGCTTCTCCATTGGAGATGTATAAAAAAGGATTTAATATAGATGACAACGGTAATAGTAATATAGCGTCAGAATTTGATTTAGATGTATTAAATAAAATAACTGAATTTACAGATAATGTAATTATAACAGTAGCGCCTGATGATCAAAGTGATGAAGATTTCATGGAAAATGTTATTTTTCCTTCTGAAGACTTAAAATTAAACGAACTAACTAAAACTGAAATTTTAGAAATAAATATACCTTTTTTTAGTACATTAGAAGCTAATAAATTAGCAGAAGCAAAAATGCTTTCTGTTAAATTTGAAAGACATCATGAAGAACCATATCTTAGTTTACCAGATAAAATAAATTATAATATTGATCTAAATTTTTACGAAGGTGATCCAAATGAGACTTATGAAATGACTATTTTTGATAAAGAAATAGACATGTCTAATAATAGTCTAGGTTTATATTTTAATGATCAAGAAACAGACAGTATTATTTTGTCTGGTGTAAATAATTCAAGTGGTATAAGTATTACTAGTGTAGTAACTGATTTTATTGATTTACCTAAAAAAGTTAAAACATTATCAACTGAGAATATCTATGGAAAAAGTAATCCCAAAGTCAAAGTAACAGGACTTGAGGAATTAGAAACATTAAACATGGAATGGAGTGGTTTTGATGATATTTCATTTACAAAATTAAAGAAAATAGGTAACTTAGAGATAACACTTAGAGATGAATATGATAAAGATCTTGAAGATGTCATAAGAGGATCTAATGTATTTAGCATTGCTGAGAATGTTGAATTTACTTATGAAGATCATCAAGGAGGAGATTTTAAAACAAAAACATTAAAATCAAAACCTGAAGAAACAATTAAGTATAGTTTAGCAGAAACCGCTAATGCTGCTATAAGTCCTTTGTTAAATGGTTTAAACTTGACACAACAGTCAGTTATAGCTAGAGACATAGATAAAGCAATAATGAATG